>ENA-ORXT01000969-ORXT01000969.1-marine-metagenome-genome-assembly--contig:-NODE-969-length-41030-cov-18.922008_pt1 | contig 41030 bp, 38 predicted proteins | sample MGYA00237868_ERZ511482 | MGnify/ENA metagenome assembly ERZ511482 | reverse complement strand
ACCGGGTGACCGAGGCGACCAAGCACTATCCGGATTGGACGGTGACGTTGGCCTTGAGCTACGGCGGTCGGACCGAAATCACCGATGCGGTTCGGGCCATCGCCGAACGCGTGAAAGCCGGCGAGATGGATCCCGCCTCGATCAGCGAGCAGACGGTGGCCGACCATCTATACAACCCGCAACTCCCAGATCCGGACTTATTAATCCGCACCAGCGGCGAACTCCGGCTCAGCAATTTTCTGTTGTGGCAAGTGTCCTACGCTGAGATCTACGTGACTGACGTGTACTGGCCTGATTTCCGTGAGAAAGAATTCGCCGAAGCGCTGGAAGCGTATCGCGGGCGTTCGCGGCGTTATGGAGCAATCGAATAATGGTCACCCGTGTCATCGCCGGCGTGGTCATCGCCGTTCTGTTGCTGGCGGCCGCGTTCTCGGGTATGCCGGTCGTTCACTATCCCTTGATCCTGCTGATCGCGCTGGTCTCCGGCTATGAGTGTTTTCGTCTGCTCCACCAAGCCGGACTGCCGAACTACAAATGGCTCGGGCTGACCTGCGGTGCCGTCTGGCTCATCTCGATCCCAATTTTTCCCTACAATCTCGAAACGCTGGTGCTGTTCTTTGGCGGCGTGGTGTTGCTCGTCTTGTTGCGGCAGATTTTCCACGGGCCGGAAGACGCGGCCAAGCGCATGGCCGGCACTTTGCTCGGCTTCTTCTACGTGTTCTTCCTGATGGGCTTCGCCTTCCTGTTGTTCAACGGCGGGTTCCCGAACGGCGGCACGCGCTTGGTCGAGGCGCTCACCGGCAACATGATCGTGCACAACTATATGCTGGTGATTTACGCGCTGATCGTGACCAAAGTCTCGGACGCGGGCGCATATTTCGTCGGTAGTTTTTTCGGCAAGCACAAGATGGCGCCGAAGCTCTCGCCGGGCAAAACGTGGGAGGGTACCGTCGGCGGTATTCTGGCGGCGGTGGCGGCAGCCTTTCTGTTCGCCCAGTTCGCGCTGAAGAAACCGTATCTGTTCCACAGTTATCAATTCACCCCGACGCAAATTGCCATCAGCGCGGTGGTGATCGCGGTGATCGGGGTGTTCGGTGATTTGGCCGAGTCGCTGCTCAAGCGGAGCGCCGGCGTGAAAGACTCTGGGCAGCTGGCGCCGGGTATCGGCGGCGCGCTCGACATGGTCGACAGTCCGCTGTTTACTTTCCCCGTGATGTTCTTCTTCCTCGAACTCTGGCACCACTAAGCCGCCTCTAAACCACTGCTGTAAACGCCTTTCGTAAATCATGGCTGTCCTCGGAATCCTTCTCGCAATCTTCATCTTCGGCATGAGCATCTTCGTGCACGAACTCGGTCACTTTCTGGTGGCCAAGTGGTGCGGTCTGAAAATCACCTCGTTCTCGATCGGCTTCGGCAAGGCGCTGTGGAAGAAGACGGTGAACGGGGTCGAGTACCGCCTCGGCTTTTTGCCGTTCGGCGGCTACGTCGCGCTGCCGCAAATGCTGGAAGGCGTGTTGGAAGACCATGAGGAGTACAAGGACCTGCCAAAAATCCATCCGTTCAAGCGGATGGCGGTGGCGGTGGCCGGAGGTATCGCGGTGGCGGTCGCCGCAGGAGTCGCGGTTGGGGCGGGAGGAGCAGCCCGCTCTGCGTCGCACCCTGTTCCGTCGTTGTCTCCGTCAAAAGTATGCGGATCCGTACCGACAACTCGTACCGGGGTGTTGTTGATGTCCGCGCAGTTCAGGTCTTCGACGGACCGTTGCGTGCCCGGCGCAACGCCACGGGTCTACCACATCGCCAATTGATGTGCCCGGGAAGAGCGGGAAGATGGCACCAACCGGAGCAGGTGAAGAAGCAAAACGAAACTGTCAGACCTTGTGCGTAGGTTCTGGGTATGGCAGTTGCGGAGGTGTTGAGAGAGGGGTTGGCGCCGGATGCTGTCTTCGCGGATCTTGACGCGCTGGTGGATGACAATGGTGCCTTCGTTGGCGATGGCGTGTTCTCAGTGGGTGGCGAGTTTTCGGAGCACGGGGCATTTGGTGAGCACGGGGTATTCGGTGAGCACGGCGCGCTGCTGGATTTGTTGGGGGCCGATGTTCGAGGAATGGAACCGGCCGCTGGTCTGACAGTGTGTGCCCGGGTTCGGGAACGTTTCGACGCGATAGAAGCTGAGTTGTTGGCCCGGGTCGTGGCCGCTGACGACGGTGATGAACGCCGGGCCGGGCGCATGGCCCGCCACCATGGTTCCTCCAAGCGCGAGACCCGCAAGCGAGTCCGTCGAGGCAAAGCCGTCGCCACCAACCCCGCGCTCGGGGACAAGCTTGCTGATGGATCCTTGTCCGGCGAAGAACTCGACCTGTTGGCCAACGCCGCTGCGAAATCCGATGACGACGGCCTGCTCTTTGACGAAGCACTCACTCGCCGCGTCGGGGCGGCGGGACCGGACCAGGGCAAACAGATCATCAACGACTGGCTCCAACAACACGACAGCGCCCGCTCGGTCCAACAACGTCACGATCGCCAACGCCACCTGCGAAATGTGCGTCGCTATGACACCGCCGACGGTCTCGCCGCCATTGTGATGGAAGGCGACGACGCCACCATCGACCGCATTTGGAATCACGTCACCTCCACGGCCAATCGCATGTACAAGGCCGACGGCGGACGCGGCACCCCATCCGGGTCACACCCGAGAACCAGCTCGCAACGACTCTTCGACGCCATGACCCACCACTGGTGTGGCACTGAAAATTCTGACCGTTCTGACCGCGGCGCGGGTTCTGCTCGTGGCGCCAGGGCGGGCAAACCAACGGTTGTCGTCACGGTGACCTTGGACAAACTGACCGGCAACGGTCCAGATGAGGCTGCGGTCCAGATCGGAACCGGACCAATCGCCGATTCTGTCCTCGCCAACTATCTGGCTCACGGAGATCTTGTCGCCATGCTCTTCAACACCCGAGGCCAACCCCTCTGGTTGGGCCGGAAACGAAGACATGCCTCCGCCGCTCAATTTCTGGCCCTCGTTGTCAGAGACAAAGGCTGCGTCCTGTGCGGCGCGAACCCCAACCAGTGCCAGGCCCATCACTGGATGCCGTGGAACGCGCCCGGTCGCGGTCAAACCAACATTGACGAACTCGTTCTGCTCTGCGGCACCTGCCATAGAAACCTGCACCAGGACAAACACACCATCATCTGGAACCACCGCGACCAGATTTGGACCACCCGACCCGCCACCCCAAACGAACTCCCACCCGACCGGCCAACCGGGTCGATGGGTGCGGAGACCGTGAACCGCCGGCCAGAGCCGGAGGCGGCACTTAAAACGAGAGTGAACCTGGCTGACTTGGAATCTCGGGAATGACTGAACGGCGCCACTCATCATCCGATCACGGTGACCATCACCAAACTGTCAGGGTGGGTCTCTAAGGTCTGAGTATGGCCAAAGTCAAGACCGTCTACGAATGCACCACGTGCGGTGATCAGGCGCCCAAGTGGGCGGGTCGGTGCATGGGGTGCGGGCACTGGAACACGCTGGTCGAGTCCGTGATTGGTGGCGACGCTCCCGGTCGGGATCTACCCGGGGGCTCGCTGCCAGGCAGCACCGGCCCCGCAGTCGGTACCGCCGCCGCGCCCCTCGCATCGGTGGCGTTCGAAGGCCAGGCCGCGTCGCCCACCGGCGTGCCGGAGCTGGACCGCGTGCTCGGCGGCGGTCTGACCCCCGGATCGGTCACCCTCATTGGCGGCGAACCCGGGGTGGGCAAGTCAACGCTGCTGGTGCAGGTTGCCGCAGCAATGGCGGCGGCGGGCCAGCGCGTGCTCTACGTGTCCGCAGAAGAGTCGGTCCACCAGGTTTCGGCGCGATTGAATCGGCTGAGTGGAGATCCCGATGGTGCACCATCGGACTCCATGTGGATTGGCGGCGAGCCCCACATTGGTCGAGTCCTGGCCGACATTGCGGAGCTCAAACCCGACCTGGTCATCGTCGACAGCATCCAGACGGTCTTCGATCAGGAGTTGGGATCCGCGCCCGGGTCGGTTTCCCAAGTTCGCCACTGCGCTCACCGTTTGACTCGCGCGGCCAAAGAGACCGACACCGCCGTGGTGCTTGTTGGTCAGGTCACCAAAGACGGTTCGCTGGCCGGGCCCCGGGTCCTTGAGCATTTGGTGGACACCGTCCTCGCCCTTGATGGTGACCGTGAACTGGGTCTGCGAATGCTGCGCGCCATGAAACACCGTTACGGGCCCACCGGTGAACTCGGCGTTCTGGAGATGACCCAACGCGGCCTGGTGGAGGTCGGCGATCCATCCGCGCTGTTGTTGGCGGACCGTCGTTCTGATGTGGCCGGATCAGCCATAACCGTCAGCGTCGAAGGGCGACGACCGCTGGTAATCGAATTGCAGGCATTGGTGACCGCGGCAACCACGCCATCGCCTCGCCGCTCGGCACAAGGTATTGATCAAGGGCGACTGTCCATGCTGCTGGCGGTGCTGGACCGGCGGGCCCACGTCCGGGCCACCCCGTTGGACGTGTATGCCTCCATCATCGGCGGACTCAAAATTCAGGAACCGGGAATTGACCTTGCGCTTTGTTGTGCGGTTGCCTCCTCACTCACCGACATGCCCATGCGTGCAGATGTGGTGGTGGTGGGGGAAGTGGGGTTGGCCGGAGAGGTTCGATCGGTGCCGTGGGTGGACCGACGGCTGGCTGAAGCCGCCCGTATGGGATTCAGCGCCGCCATCGTTCCCGCCGGTTCCCTCACCGATGATCCGCCGCTCACCGTCGTGCCGGTCAAGACTCTTGACGGTGCACTTCGGGCCGCGGGGTTGATGCCGGTGGGAGCGACTTCAGATCAACCGTCGTCGGGCGGACCGGCAACCGCCTTGGGCTCGGTCCTCAGCGAGACCTGATCTCCATCTGCTCGCGGTTCAGAACGCGGTAGCCGTCTCCGACAACTTCCATCCAGCCCAGCTTGATGAACTGGGCAATCGACTTGTTCACTCGTTCACGCGACGCTCCGATCATGCCCGCCAGCTCCTCCTGGGTCACCGGCAGAACAAAAACCTCATTCTCGCCCGCCATGTCGAGCAGGCGCTTCGCCGTGCGGCCGGTGACATCGAGGAACATGGAGTCGGCGAGCGCAACATCCATGGTTCGCAGGCGAGTGGTGAGCAGTTTCACTACTCCCCACAGCAGATCCGGGCGCTCGGAGTAGATCGCGTTCACCGGCTCATAGGGAACAAGAATCACCGTGCTCGGTTCCAGAGCTTTGCCCAGCGCGGAGCGACCTTGGCCGTCGAACAAAGGCATCTCACCAAAGAGGTCCCCGGGTTCCATCAGTGCCACCACCGACTCCCGGCCGTCGAAGGACCGATTGGCGATGGCAACTCGACCAGTGACAACGATGAAGAGTGCGTGGGCTTCGTCGGACTCGTTGAACAGCACGTCGCCCCGCCGGAGATGCTCTTCATGGCTCGCATCAGCCACTGGTTGCAGCAGCTCCCGGGGCATGTCGGTGAACAAGTGGGTCGGTGCGACCAAATCAACATCTACAGCCATGCCGCCACCCTAAACGGCCCGACCACCCGGCGTTGGAAGCCACTACCCAAATTCGGACGTGGCCGAAAACCCGACCGCTGGGGGTGGAGACGCGGTGTGGTCGGCGACAATGGGCGCCATGAAAGTCTGGAGCATTGTTGTTGCGGCTGGTTTGGGAAGCCGCTTTGGGGGCTTCAAGCAGGTTGAATCGCTCGGTGACGACCGCATTGTGGTCGATTGGGCCGTCGGCAGCGCCGAAGCGGTGTCCGATGGTGTTGTTCTGGTGGTCGCCACGGCCTTGGTGGACTCGCTGAAGACCAGGTACCCGGCTCCGCACGTCCACGTGGTCGAAGGCGCTGACAGTCGATCGGGCTCGGTGCGGGCCGGCTTGGCCGTTGTCCCCGACGACGCTCAAATCGTCGTGGTACATGATGGGGCGCGCCCATTGGCTGAAGCGAAATTGTTTGGCCGGGTGATCGCTGCGGTACGGGACGGAGCAGCCGGGGCCATCACCGCCGTACCGGTGACCGACACGATTCGAACCGTCGACGGATCACCAGTTGATCGTGAAAACCTGCGTGCGGTTCAGACCCCGCAGGCGTTCTGGGCCAACGCACTTCGGGAAGCACACGCGGCCGGCCATGACGCCACCGACGATGCGTCGCTGGTCGAAGCCAATGGCGGCCGCGTCGTCGTTGTGGACGGCGACCGGATGAACATCAAGATCACTGAGTTTGAAGACCTGATTGCCGCCCGGGCGGTCCTCGAGAGCCGAGTCCCACCGGAGATGGCCCCACAACCAGCAAGTGAAACGGCCACCGACCCGGAGGCCGTCAATGGCTGACCAGACCGACGCGGCGGACATGATCGGCCGGCTGCGAATTGGGCACGGATTTGATGTGCACCCCTTTGCTGATGCGGCGAGTGGTCGCCTGATGGTGCTCGGCGGGGTCGAGTTCGAAGGCGAACCAGGACTGGCCGGCCACAGCGACGCCGACGCGGTTGCGCACGCCTGCACCGACGCGCTGCTGGGCGCAGCCGGACTGGGCGACATTGGCCAGCTCTTTCCCGACACGGACCCATCGCTCAAAGATGCGGACAGCATGGAGCTGCTGGCCGAAGCCGTGAGCCGGATCGGCGCGGTTGGCTTTCAGATTTTGAACGTTGACTGCACCGTCGTTGCTGAACGACCGCGCATCGCTCCGCACCGGACGGAGATGGGCCGCCGCCTCAGCCAAACCGTGGGCGCGCCGGTCACCGTCAAAGGAAAACGGGCCGAAGGTCTGGGCGCCCTGGGACGCACCGAAGGTATTGCCTGCTTTGCCGTCGCGTTGACCGTGGCCCCCACCAACCCAGGGGAGACACCATGAGTAATCGACGGCCGGGCGCAAAGCCGGGCAAGGGAAAATCGCACAAGGGAAAATCGGACGGTCCCCGCCGCAGTGACTCACGCGGTGACGGCCGACCCGGAAAGTCCGGCGGTCGCAGCCGGGCCGGTCAGTCAAAGAACCGACCGCCCACCGGGTCCCAACGCGGCACCACGCCCATGCGGGACAAACCGTCACATGCCAGCCCGACTCGCCGCCGACCATTGGGTGGTGACCAGATCGAAGGGCGACAGGCCGTTCGAGAACTGTTGTTGGCCGGTAACCGTCGCGCCCGAGAGATCGTCATGGCCGCAGACATGGAAACTGCGCCGATTCTCGAAGAGATCCTGGAACTTGCCAATGAGGATCGGATTCCGATTCGGGAGTTGAGCAAGGCAAAGTTTGACGCCTTCGCCCGCACCGAGTCCTCGCAGGGCGTGGTGGCGCTGGCGCCCCCGCTGTTGGAGCACGATCTGGAGACCTTCGTCAAGCCACGAAACGGCATTCCGCCGTTCCTGCTGGTGGTTGACGGCGTCACCGATCCCGGCAACCTCGGATCGCTGTTGCGGATTGCGGAATGCGCGGGCGTGACCGGGGTGATTCTTGCTCGTCATCGGGCCGTTCACATCACGCCCACGGTCACCAAGACGGCGGCCGGGGCCATTGAACATCTGCCAATTACCCAGGTGACCGGAATCCCATCGGCGATCGGTCAGCTCAACGATCTTGGGGTTTGGACCGTGGGCCTGGACATGGGTGGCGACAGCTCGGTGTTTGATTTGCGAGTTGCCACTGACCCGGTCGCCCTGGTGCTTGGAGCCGAAGGTCGCGGTATCTCCCGGCTGGCGCGCGAACGATGTGAAGTCGTGGCCACCATCCCGCTCGCCGGCAATATCGACTCGCTCAACGTCGCCGCGGCGGGAGCGGTGGCCTGCTTTGAAGTTGTCCGGCGCCGTCAGGAATTGGGCGATCCGCAGTGAGCTCCCGCGCCAGTTTGCGAGTAGCCGCGGTGCAACGCGCCACCGCGTTCCTGGACAGGGAAGCTGCCACTGGACTGGCGCTCGACGCCATGACCGAGGCAGCCGGCAACGGCGCGCAGTTGATCGCGTTCCCCGAGACTCACATTGCCGGCTATCCGTTTTGGGCCGACATTACCAATGCCTCACATTTCAATGATGCGGATCAAAAGGCCGCGTGGGGTCAGTATCTGGACTCGACGGTGGATGTCGCCCGCGGTGACCTGGACCCGGTGGTTGCCGCCGCCGCGGATCTTGGCCTCTTCGTCTATCTGGGTATCGCGGAACGGTCCGCGTCAGGATCGTCGATCTATTGCTCCTTGGTGGCCATCCATCCGGAGCTGGGGATTGTTGGCGTGCACCGCAAGCTCAAGCCGACCTATGGCGAGCGACTCATGTGGGCCGACGGTGACGGTCATGGGCTCAAGGTCCACGAGACGTTCGGTACCCGGGTCAGCGGACTGAACTGCTGGGAGAACTGGATGCCTCTGGCTCGAGCCGCCATGTATGCCCAAGGCACCCAGGTTCACGTTTCGGTGTGGCCTGGTTCGCCCGCGCTGACTCATGACAACAGCCGACTCATTGCGCTGGAAGGTCGCGTCTTTGTTGTCGCGGCGGGCGGCGTTCTTCGTCAGAAGCACCTGTCCGCGGACTTTCCGTTGCGAGAGGCAATGGGTCAGGTGCGGGATCGGTATGCCAGCGGCGGTGCGATCATCGTGGCCCCCGATGGCACGGTGCTGGCTGCGGCCAACAAGCATGAAGAGACCATCCTGTATGCCGATCTGGACCTCACGATGATTGGTCAGGAGCGCCACAACTTTGATCCGTCGGGCCACTACAGCCGAGCCGATGTTCTCTCGCTGACGGTGGATCGTCGGCGCCGCGAGCCCGCAGTGTTCATCGACGATGGTGGCCTCTAAGCTGAAGACTTCGCCCGATTAGCTCATTTGGCTAGAGCGTCGCTCTTGTAAAGCGAAGGTAGTGGGTTCGATTCCCACATCGGGCTCCACTCGACTCCGCCGGGAGACGATTACGACTTCTTCGTGATCGCAGGAAGCATGCCGGCGGCGAGTCGGGCCAGCCGGAACATGCGGTCAGCCCGTTCAAAATCTCCGTCGATCTTGCTGCGCATCTCCAGACCGAGGACCAGTGAGAACAACATGTTGGTCACGTCTTCGGCAGGCAGCGCGCCGGCCAGGGGAGTGCCGGAGGACGCAGCCTCCCGAGTCTTGGCTTCGACGAACTCCAACCACGGTTCGGTGACGTCGGCAATGCCTTGTTTGAGTTCGGGGCTTGAGGTCAGCCCGCCAACGAGTTCGGTGAGCACAGTCGTTTCAAATAGAATGTGTTGGTCGGTCTGGCGGACGGTCATGATCTCGGCGCCCTGCAAAGTCGGTTCGTCCATGGTGCGGGCAGAACTCGCGAACGGATGGGTGCGCTCATGGTGATCGGAGGCAACATCTTCGGCGCCCTTCTGATCCTGGTGATGGTGCCAGTGGTGGTGGTCGCCGCAATTCCCATGACCCTCACCCTGCTCTTTGCCGAGGGCCGAAACTCGCAATGGTCGGGGATCCAGAAAACCCTGGCGTTCGTAGCCGCCTACTGCGCGATGGTCATCAGTGCAATGCTGGCGATCGTGATGATGGTGGCGTCGATGTGACGACTGATCAGTAGTTGCTGAAGAACTCGACGATCAGATCGCTGTCCACGATCCGGGATTCCGGGACGGCTCGGGCCGGAGCTGGATCTACGGTGCTGCGGTGACTCGCTTCGAAGAATCCCGGGCGTGGGATGTGATCCGCCGTGGGCTGTTGGGCGGCATCTTTGCGCTGAACACACTTGTGGCTTTGGGTTTTCTGGTGGTTCTTGTGCTGCTCGTCGTGGTCGTCGTCGCTTTCGCCGAAGACGAGGTAGCACGGGCGGTGCGACTTGGTCGGGCGCCGGTGGACATGAGTGGGCTTGAGCCCCTACCGGCAGTCTCGTGCGACGCAATTCTGGCCGTCGCCGGCGGCCGGGCTGCGCTCGCATCCTGAGTATCTGCTCAACCGATGGGGTTGGCGATGTGCAGGCCCTGCCGCTCGGCGGCTTCGCACAGGAGACGGTCGGCGCTCGTGAACACTGCAGCTTCCACGAACAGTGCAGCGGCAAGGTGCACGGCGTCGTAACCCCGAAGCGCCTCGGTTTCGGCCAGCATGGCGGCGCCTTCGATGAGATCTTCGGTCACCTCAACCAGGTGGAGGTCGGCGAGGAACGCCCCAAGTTCGGTCCTGGCTCGGCCCAGCTGGATGGAAGACAGCCGGCCGTCTCGCTCCGCGGCGGCGAGAGCGGCCCGCGCTTCGACCACGATCAGACGGGCGGCAGCGAGGGCATTGGATGATTGCCAGATCAGCTCAGCTTGAACGGAGCCCGGCTCGTCGACGATCAGCTTGATGAGCGTCGACGTGTCGACGTAGGTGATCACCGACGCTGTTCAGCCACCAGACCGCTCACACTCCCTTGCGCGGCAATCCGAGAAGCGGACTCGTGTCGGGTGCGGTTGGTCGGCGCGCGAACAACCCCCGCCGCCACAAGCTCGGCCAGATGGTCATCGGCGGCGTCGATGGCACAGAGTCTGGCAATCGGGCGTCCACGGTCAGTCACGATGACCTCTTCGCCGGCCTTCACTCGGTCGAGATATCCACTCAAGCCATTCTTGAGGTCTCGAATACCTACTTTGGACCGGGAGGTGGCTACATTCATCTCGTAATTGTAGCCACTGACCTCAGTCATGCGCCGTACCCTGGAGTAGCTCAGTACTGGCTGAAGAAGTCGACGATCAGTTCGCTGGCCACGATCTCGGTGTTGGTGAAACCCAGGCCGAATCCTTCCGAAATGGCTGCGGAGGCGGGCGAACCGGGCCAGGTGTGACCGCCGTCAACCACTTCAAAGAACGACAACTCGGCGCCGTTGTCGCAACCGGGGTAGTCGTAGCGAATCACGTTGTCGCTGACCTGCTCAGGCACGGGCTCACCGCATCCAAAGTCGGTGGCGAATTCGGCGAACTCGTTGGGCATCACCTGGTCGAAGAACTCCTGGGGTCCTTCGGCGCCGCCCAGATTGGAGACGCCGCCGCCATTGAACGGAACGGTGAGGTCGTCAACGCCGTGAAAGGCGATGTAGGGCGTGACCGTGTCCGGAGAGCAGGCTTCATCGTGGGTTACACCCGCAACCGACGCGGCCGCCGCAATGTGGTCACCCAGTCGGCACACAAGGTTGGAGGTGAACAGGCCGCCGTTGGACATGCCAGTGGAGAAGACTCGATCGCGGTCCAGGCAGAAGGACAGCGCCAGAGTGTCGATGAGGTCCGCCACGAACTGAACATCGTCACGGTCGGGCGAGTCGAACTGGGCGAGTTCCCACGAGTTTCGATCATCGCCGGCGGCAGGAACGCCGGTGGGATAGACGGTGAGGAAGCCGGCGGCGGAGGCAGCCGGGTCAAGGGCGGAGAAAAGCTGCTGTTCGGTCCCGGATGAGCCAATGCCATGGAAGTTGAGGATGAGTGGCGTTGGTTCGAGGTTGTCGAATCCGGCCGGTGTGTTCAGAAACCATTCGTAGGTCTCTCCGCCAGAGTCGATCGAACCCGAAGTCGCCGGGTCGGACAACCCGCAACCAGCGGATGCAGGAGCGGGCCCGGCCTGCGCGGTCGGAGTCGGCTCGGGGGCTTCGGTCGGAACCTCGGTCGGTGCGACCGTTGGTTCGGTCGGAACCTCGGTCGGTGCGACCGTTGGTTCGGGCGCTTCGGTCGGTTCGGGGGGCGTGGTTGGTTCCGACACCGCGGTGGCCTCCGGGGCCGATGTCGCCTGCGGATCAACGATTGCGGCCTCACTTGCACTGGACCCGCAGGCCGCAGCCATCATCGCAACCAGGCCAAGCACAGCGATGAGCTGCTGCGGTGACGACCGACGACGGGAGGGGGCGGAAACGGTTGCCGTGGCTTGATTCATGTCGCGACCTTACCGATAAGACGGCATGCCGAGTTTTCCCCAGGGGGGTATCCGCCGATGGGGAGGCGCCGTCTGGCAATGTCTGAACTGTGCTGAATGATTCACCCCTCGACAACGAAGATGATGTGCTCAACGGTGATGCCCCGGACCAAACCGGTGTGAACCAGATTGAGCAGGACATTCTTGACTTTGAGCGCACCTGGTGGACCGAGTCCGGTCCCAAAGATGTCGCCATTGTTGACCGCTTCTCTCTGTCGATGGGTCAGTACTACGAGATTCTGAACCGACTGATCGACTCCGAAGCTGCTTTGGCCTATGACCCGTTGGTTGTGCGTCGTCTCCGCCGTCTGCGTGATCGTCGCCGCCAAGCCCGAATGGACGCAGTAGCGGAACCTCCGGCAAACTGAACCCATGAATGCCAGTGCCTCCCGCGGGGCCGTGATCGTCCTCTTGGGTGTGCTCCTTGGTGCGCTTGTTCTTTGGCGCATTGTTCCTGATGCCGGACCGTCCGCCGTCCAGACAACCTCAGATCCCGTGGCCACGGTGAGTCCGGCGGTTGATGCCACGCCCACCCCCACCGTTGGTGCGGCGGCAGAGCAACCCACTTCGCCTGCCGGCGCCGTTCCGGCCCCCGCCACCAATCTGGCGCATGCCCCCAATGAAGTGTCGGTCCAGGTGGCCAATGGGGCGCGGGTAAAGGGCCTTGCCGGCAAGATCTCCACCCTGCTGGGGCAGCAGAACTACAACACGCGCACCCCAACCAATGCGGACGCGGTGGCAACGTCCACCGTGTATTACCAGGACGGTTACGACGGCGACGCGCAGCAGATTCTGTTGGAGGTTCTCAACACCCCCAATGTGCGGACGGCGCCAATGCCGGACCCGCCGCCGCGGGTGGATGCGCCCGAAACCGGTGGCGTGAACATACTGATCATCGCGGGCACCGACGAACTCTCCCGGCTCTGACGAGGGACTGACCACATGCGGGTGCTGATTGGCCCGGACAAGTTCCGAGGCACTGCCACCGCATGGGAAATTTGTGCCGCTGTGGCCGACACGCTGGAGGCGAGCGGCCATCAGGTCATTACCCAGCCGCTGGCCGACGGCGGCGAAGGGACCCTGGATGCCTTCGGTGGACCCAATCGAACAACGACGGTGACCGGGCCCCTTGGCGAACTGGTCCACGCCCCGTGGCGTCTGGACCGAGACACCGACGACGGCCACACCGCCGTCATTGAGATGGCGACCGCATCGGGCATGGCGTTGGTTGGCGGCGCCGAGGGCAACGACGTCTTGGCGGCCAGCACGTTTGGAACCGGTGAGTTGATCGTGGAAGCCGTGGACCGGGGGGCCGATCGAATCGTGCTGGGTCTGGGCGGGTCGGCCACCACCGATGGCGGTCTCGGAGCGCTTCGGGCCATGGAACCGTTGGCCCGATTTCGAGGACTTGAGCTGGTGGTGGCAACCGATGTGCTCACCCTGTTCACCGATGCCGCGGCGGTCTTCGGACCCCAGAAAGGGGCGACGCCGGCTCAGGTCAGGTTGCTCACCGGACGGCTCGAACGTCTGGCCCAGGTGTACGAAGAAACCCATGGCCGCGATGTGCGGGAGCTGCCGGGGTCAGGAGCGGCGGGGGGTCTGGCCGGCGGGCTGGCCGCCATCGGCGCACAGATTGCCCCGGGCTTCGACTTCGTTGCCGACGCGGTCGGATTGCACGATGCCATGACCCACGCCGACCTGGTGGTCACCGGTGAAGGCAAGCTTGATGATCAGTCCTTCAACGGCAAGGTCATTGGGGGAGTGGCCGATATGGCGGCTGAACTCGGACGGCCGGTACTGGCGGTGGCCGGGGTTGTTGACTTGACGGTGGACGCGCCTGCCCATGTCACCATCGTGTCGCTGACCGAACAGTTCGGGTCGGACGCCGCCATGACCCAAACCGCCCAACTGGTGGCCAAAGTTGTCGCCGACCACCTGAGCAGTCGCTGACCAACCCGGGCCCCATCCTAGGAGTCGGCGTTGGCCAGGGTGCCAAACGCCGCCGCCTCGGGGTAGCGCTGGCCTTCGGCTGGCACGGAAGGGTCAGCTACTCGAATCTGTTGCCCGGCCCCCAGGAAGCGGAGATGCCCCAGCCCGGATTCGTCCGGCGCCGGATTGCTGGCTTCCACCATGATCTGCCATGCCGAGCCCGGTGCAAAGAAGTCCAGATCAAAGCTGAACTCACCGTTGGCGTCAAGAATGAAGACGCCGTCAGTGTCACTCGTGGCTTTGGTGCCGGCGGCGGTGGTCACCTGCACCGCATCCACCACCGGCGAGAGCAGGCCGGCATCGCGTTGGTCCAGAACCTCGGTGGGACTGCTCACCCCGTCCCACGGGAGCACCTCCACGACAAGGGTTCCTTCGAAGCCGTGGCCGTAGCCGCGCACGGTTACCGAGCTCTCCACACCCGGACCTTCGAGGTCCCGTTGCAGCGGTTCGTACAGCACGGTGCCGGCACCGACAATGGGGCCACTGCGTTGACCGACCGGGTCCGGGAATGGGGTGATGTCCACGATCAGCCGGGCGGGGTTGTCAGCAGTTCGAACCGACGCCTGCCCTGATCCGTACAGCACTCGCAGGGTTCCGCTGGAGCCCTGCACACCGACGGCACCGGTGTAGAAGGCGCCAAGCTCTCGGCCGGTGGAGGTGTCGGTCCAGGTCTTGCCCACCCATTGGCCTTGGGTGCTCGACTCTTCGGCCGGGGAAATGCCGGTGCCAACCGCAATGTCGAGGGTTCCGCCGCTATTGGCAACGACGGCGAACTGATTGACTGGCACCTGGTCGAGTCGCATCGTGTGAATATCGAAGTAGTCCGGGATGTCAACACCCTGAATTTCGGTGAGCGGGATGACCAGCCGGTGGCAGTCATTGGTCGATTCGATCCGGAAGCCGTCCTGACCGGCGGCACCAAGCTGAACTCGGTCAAGAGACGACTCGCGAGACGTCACATCCAGCTGCCCGTCGGTGGCATTGGGAAGCGAGGTCGCGGCCGGGCCGGCATCACACGGGACTGTTGAGAGGTCGTCTTGTGGGGAGCGGTGCGTGCCCAGATACCGGGCATTGACCCAGCCGCCGGACGCGTTGCTCGATATGGATCGACCCGGTGCTCTCCACCACGGGCTGCCATTCAAAACCATGCAGCCGGAGAGGCTGGGAACCGCCGCGGCGTTCCATGGCAGGACCGCAATGACCGGAGTGTTCACGCCCGGTTCACTGTGCACCAGCAATCCACCGTCGGGGTCGTCCGGGGCAACATCAACCACGTCATAGCGCTGTTGCTGCTGCTTCTGGTCTTCTCGACATTCGGTGAGGTCAGACGATGCCGCGGTCGCCGGTGTGGGTTCGGGGGTCGGTGGTGGTAGCGGTGGTGCGTCCGGCAGGTGAATCATGTTGATGTACACCCGCGCTGGGTTCTCGGCGACGCGCACCTTGACCCCGGCCATAGGGACGACGTTGCCGCGGGCGTTGATGGTGACGGCCGGCTGGGGCCCGTGGCCCGCGTCAAAGGTGGTGACCGTCGACCGTGATGCCTGCCCGGAGATGACCCACGGCACCTCAGGACGAGAGGTCGAAGGCGTAACCGCTGCACCGAAGACCACATGGTTGCCCACCAGCGATACCTGACCATCGGCCAGCTGATCAGCAAAGATCGCCCGGCCAACGCCAGACAGGTCGGCGAGCTCCACCTCGACCTGGGTGCAGTTGGGAAGCGTTCTGACCCGCAGGTCAGTGATCTGAAGCCGACCATAAACACCGGAGGTGGACTCATCTGGTGGTGCCCCGATCCGGACTCGAGCATCTTCGGCAGTGGTCGTTTCGCACGGGCTTGGCGGTCGGCGCAACTCGCCGTCCTCGCGGGCCACCGGGGCCTGCACAGCCAATCCGTGGTCGGCGCCGTACTCCCAGAGTCCGTGCGCCTGGATCCAGCCGTCGTTCTCCTGGTCCCACGCGATCTTCCACCAGACGCTGTGGTCCATGACAACGCACCAATCTGGCTCGTGGCGAAGGATGACCGGAGTCTCGGGCTCAAGCGATCCCAACGCCCCGCTGACGATCACGCCCGGCGCAACCTTCACCAGCAAGTCGCCGGGGTCGGCGCCGATGATGGCGTCTTGTTCATAGGCAAACTCGGCCACCTGGGTGCTGGCCACGTTCTGGGCGTTTCCATCGGCGGTCAGGAAGTTGCAGTCCGCCCCGGCGCCGATGTACTGCCCGTCGAAGCCCAAATGCTCGGGCTTGAAACACAGCGGATTGGCGTTGCTGGTGTTGCCCACGCATCGCTGCCCTCCGGGGAGAAGAAGTACGGCGTGTTCGATTCCGGGAAACTCGGTCATCGCCCGGATAAAGGTGAGCGACACAGCCGACGCGTCACCGCTGACGGATTCGTAGGTGATCGGGTCGAAGGGCGAGTCGTCGCACAGCTCTGCAATGGCGGTTGCGCCGTCCACTTCGAAGTTGAGGAACGGCTCGGGACAGTTGGGTGCCAACGGGAACAGCGGCGCCAGCACCGCGTCAAACCACCGCCGGGCCTGTTCCTCGGCGGTGGCGGCGGGCTCGAGAATGGGAATCGACCGTTGTTCCAGCGCAAGAGCAGCTTCCTGGCCAGTGTCGAGGTCGACCTCCGCCGGGACGCCGTCAACCATGACCGGCTCGGCGCGGGGTACTTCAACCAGGTCGGCGTCGGTCGTGCCCGCGTCGGCCTCGACCAATTCGGTTTGCACGGTCTGGGACTCGCCATCGCCGCTGAACACCGCAACGGCGCCTCCGCCGATGCCGGCGGCGGCCAGCAGCGCGACCAGCGGGAACAGCAACCGGCGGAAGGCCCAGCGGGATGCGGCGGGGGCCGAGGTTCCCGCTTCCATGCGATGGATCTGCGCGCCATGTTCGGCATGGAAGGTGCCGCGCAACCGGTTGGCCACATCGTCGGGCAGCGGGTTGGGATGGTCATCATTCATGACGGATCTCCGGACTGAGGGGCGGGGCCGAGAAGTTCGGCCAATCGAGTTCGGGCCTTATGGAGGTTGGACGTGGCTGCGGACACGGTGCAGTCGAGGATCTCGGCCAGCTCGTACACACGTCGGTCTTCGAAGTAGTGCAGGACGATGACGGCCCGCTGGCGCGGGGGAAGCTGATCGATGGCCTGCCAGACCACTGGATCGCCCAACCGATTGTCGTCCTGGGGATCATTGCTGGCGGTGGTCCGCCGACCGAAACTGCGCCGCAATGCGGCGGTCTCGCGGCCCAATCCTCGACGGCGGTTGAGGGCCAGGTTGATGGCCACTCGCCGGACCCAGGCGCCGGGTCGGTCGAGTTGGGAGATTTCGGCCCATCGTTGTTCGGCCCGCGTCATGGCCTCCTGGGCAATGTCCTCGCCATCGGCCCGGCTCCCCGCCGTGGTCCCGGCCACCAAAGAAATGGCGGGGAACTCCTGGCGGTAGAACGCGGCGAAGTCCTGGACTGGGGGCGCGGTTGCGGCTTCGTCGCGGGACACGACTCGTAGTTTCACACCGTCCCTCGCCGTTTCATACGATTGGGTCGCAGCTCCATGCTGTTCGTTTGCAGCGTCACGCTCTGCACACCCCGCAGCCCGCAGTCATGTCAACTTCTGGGTCAGATTCTTTGGTCAGGGTGTCGTTACGCAAGGTCGGGGGTCTAGCATGTAGCAGTCTCGTACCGAGAGTGCTAGCTCTCTATCTGGAGGATTTACACAGACATGGCAAAGACGATCACCTTTGACGAGGACGCCCGGCGGTCCCTTGAAATTGGCATGAACACACTGGCCGACGCCGTGCGCGTCACCTTGGGCCCCAAAGGCCGCAACGTTGTTCTGGACAAGAAGTGGGGCGCACCGACCATCACCAACGACGGTGTGTCCATCGCCAAGGAAATTGACCTCGAAGACCCCATCGAGCGCATCGGCGCCGAACTGGTCAAAGAGGTGGCAAAGAAGACCGACGACGTAGCTGGCGACGGCACCACCACCGCAACCGTGTTGGCGTGGACCATGGTCCGCGAAGGCATGAAGAACGTGGCTGCCGGTGCCAATCCCATGTCCATCAAGGCCGGCATCGAGCAAGGCGTCGCCGCAGCGGTCGAGTCGATTGCCAAGCAGGCCAAGAAGATCACCGACAAAGAGCAGGTCGCTCAGGTTGCCGCCATCTCGGCCGCCGACCCAGAGATCGGTCAGACCATCTCCGACGCCATCGACAAGGTGGGCAAGGACGGGGTCATCACCGTCGAAGAGAGCCAGACCTTTGGCATGGACATGGACCTTGTTGAAGGCATGCGCTTCGACAAGGGCTACATCTCCCCGTACTTCGTGACCGACACCGACCGCATGGAAGCGGTCCTCGAAGACCCCTACATCATGTTCGTGGGCTCCAAGATCAGCGCCGTGCGCGATATTGTTCCGACGCTCGAAAAGGTCATGCAGGCCGGCAAGCCGCTTCTGATCATCTCCGAGGACGTGGAAGGCGAAGCACTCGCCACCCTCGTGGTCAACAAGATCCGTGGCACCTTCAACTCGACCGCCGTCAAGGCCCCGGGCTTTGGCGACCGCCGCAAGGCAATGCTTCAGGACATGGCCATCCTCACCGGTGGTCAGGTCATCTCCGAAGAGGTTGGCCTCAAGCTCGATGCCGTTGGCATCGAACTGCTGGGCACCGCCCGCAAGGTCGTGGTCAGCAAGGACGAGACCACCATTGTTGAAGGCGGCGGCAAGAAGGCCGACGTTGAAGGCCGTATCGCCCAGATCAAAGCCGAGATCGAGAACACCGACTCCGACTACGACCGTGAGAAGCTCCAGGAACGCCTGGCCAAGCTCTCCGGTGGCGTTGCCGTCCTCAAAGTTGGCGCAGCAACCGAGGTTGAACTCAAAGAAAAGAAGCACCGCATCGAAGATGCGGTGAGCACCACCAAGGCAGCCATCGAAGAAGGTGTTGTCGCCGGTGGCGGCGTCACGCTACTTCGGGCGCAGGCCGCAGTGGAAAAGGTTGCCGCCGACATCGATGATGCCGACGAGCAGACCGGTGCTCGTATTGTCGCCCGTTCGCTCGAAGGTCCACTCAACCAGATTGCGATCAACTGCGGCATGAACGGTGGGGTCGTGGTCGACAAGGTGCGAAACCTCAAAGGCAACAACGGATTCAACGCCAAGACCGAAGAGTACGAGGATCTGGTCAAGGCCGGCATCATCGACGCCGCCAAGGTGACCCGCTCTGCGCTGCAGAACGCCGGCTCGATTGCCGCACTGTTCCTGACCACCGAAGCCGTTGTGGCAGACGCCCCCGCCGATGACGGTGGCGGTATGCCCGACATGGACTTCTAACAGGCTCTGACTGTTCCGGCGATGTTTTGGCGCCAGCCAAAACTCGGTTAGGAACGGCTCGCCCTGCGAGCTGTTCCGGCGGTATGCCCGACATGGACTTCTAACAGGCTCTGACTGTTTGGCAATGATTTGGCGATGGCGCTCGGCTTTGGCCGGGCGCCATTGGCCGTTTTGGAGAGACTGCGCCTCGACGCTGAAGATTGCCCGCGGGGGAGCTTCGGTCTGCCAACCTGTGGGGATGCAGCGCGGTTGGTTTGAGCAGGTTCCGCCCAACGGGTTTCAGAATCGGCCCAAAACTCTGGGGTCCAACAACAACCCACGGGGTCTGGATACGCCAGAGCCGGTGATTGGGATCGAGACCACTCCCGAGCACCGCAATCTCGTCCAAGGTGATCCGACCTGCGCGGACTGGGTGCGACGCACCGATGACCCGGGGGTGATGGCCCTTCGCAAGCGACTGAAGGAGCACAACGGGATTCCCAATCTGGAGCTGGTGGACCCGCAGGACGTTGACCGGGCGGTTGAGTTGTTCTATCGGGACGGGTTTGTCGCGGTTGCCAATGCGCTGACGGGTCCTCGGCTCGAAGCGCTACAAACGGCCACCAGCCGAGTGGTCGACGAGATTCTGGCCGTGGACCCGGATGGATCAATGGGCGGGGGCGCCGGCGGACTTCCTCATCGCTATTCGTTTGGATCCACGTCGGCGTCGCGTCACCGGTTGCATGACCGGGCTTGGGTCGATGTGATCGATATGGAAACGACCACGCCGATTCTCACTGCGATTTTCGGCTCGCCCAACTACATCGTGGGTGGAGGCGGTGGGGATGTCGCGTTGCCCGGCGCCATTGAGTACCAGGGTCTTCACGCCGACAACATCTGGGCTGAGCCGCACGATCCGGCCGGCCACATCACGACCCGAGACATGCCGGTCCCGGTGGTGACCATCAACTTTCCCATGGTCGATCTGGACTGGGAGAACGGGCCGATTCGACAGGTCCCGGGCACGCAGCGTTCCACCGAACGCATACCCACGCTCACCGATGAGCCGCAGTGGATGAAACACAGCACGGTCTGCCCCGCGCCAGCGGGAACGGCGGTCTTTCGGGACAATCGGGCGTGGCATGGCGGCACGCCAAATCTGTCAGACCAGGTGCGGGCCTTCCCGAACGTCGAGTACTTTGCGCCCTGGTTTCGCAGCGAAGGGGTGAATCGATGCATGCCCTTCCGTGAGTGGCAGCGGCTGGGCGAGCACGGCAAACGGATATGTCGCTATGTGGTGTGTGATCCCGGAGAACCCGTGATCGGCGCCGGCTTCACGCACCCGCGGGCGCGTGACCGAGAGGCCTTTGTGCAGAACCAGCTGGCCTCGTTGGGTCCGGACGCCGAAGTCAACTGGCGGACGCGACGCTGACCTGAGTTGAGTAGTGGCCGGTGGCGGTGAGCGTGCGCCTGTTCTCTGGTCGGCCAAGTTGGTTGGTCGGCCGTGTTCAGCTGGCCAGGCGGTAGGTGGTCAGGCGCTGCTCGTCGAGGTCAGCGCGGGAGCCGGCCAGTGTGGAGATGGGGGCGGCCGCGGAGCGAAGCTCCTGGTGGCGGTTCCACTGGTTGAGCAGGGTGAAGAACTCCGCATCAAAGTCTTCGGTTGAGTCGGTGGTGGAGGTGGTGGTGGGGTTCGTCTTCATGGCTTCAGCATACGGAATCCCCGGCTTGCGATACTGGCGAAAAATGGCCATCTGCCCCCTGAGAGGCAGCAATTCAGAAGAAAAATGCACGGTTGCTTTCGAAACAGTGGCAGAATGAGCGAATGGGTATTGATGTCATCGATCAGGCCATCCTGCAGGAGTTGCAAGTCGACGGTCGCGTGTCGTGGCGGGAGCTGGGCGAGCGCGTAGGTCTGAGTGCTCCGGCGGCCCGAGACCGGGTCAAGGCCCTGGAGCGCGACGGCGTGATCACGGGTTATCAGGTCCAGGTGGATCCGGCAAAGATCGGCCTGCCGATTCGAGCCATCATCCGGTTGAGCGAGACGGTCAACGCGTGGAGTGGAGATCGGAGCACCGCGACGCGAGTGGACGATGTGGTTGCGGACCTTCCCGAAGTTCTGGAATGCCATCGGGTGACCGGTGCAGAAAGCCACGTCATGCGGGTGTTGGTCGCATCCACCGGACACCTGGAGGAGGTGCTGGAGGCGGTGTGGCCCTTTGCAGGCACCGTCACCAACATCGTGACGTCAACGTCGGTGCCTCGTCGCCCTCCGCCGGTCACATTCGCGCCCTGACAGCGAAGGACCGGTGGCCGGGCACGGTGGACCGGTGCGGGGGCGATAGCGTCGCGTCCATGCGCGGTCGCACCCAGAGATTCCTCACCCGACGCGTGGAGAACGGCGCTGAGACCCGGGTTCCCGATGACCTCATTGTTGAAGAGCCCATGACCATTCGGCTCGATGAGCAGGACATTGCGACCACCATGCGCACCCCCGGGCACGACTTTGAACTGGCTGTTGGCTTTGCCTACACCGATGGGCAGATTCCCACCGGCTCAGTCAACACCATTCGATACTGCGCCACTGGTTCTGCGGTTGAAAGCGAGTTCAACGTCGTATCGGTTGAGAGCGATGGCCGCGCCATGCCTCGCCCGCGGATGGGCAACATCAGCTCGTCCTGCGGACTGTGCGGATCAGACGCCATCGACGAACTGGTCGACAGAATCTCACCGCTGACCAGCCCGGTACACATGCCCACCGAGGTGATGTTTGAGGTGCTCGGGGCGGTACAAGGCCAACAGAAGCTCTTCTCCACAACCGGCGCAGTACACAGTGCGGCGGCATTCGATCAGGCCGGCAAGGTGCTGGTACTCCGAGAGGATATCGGTCGCCACAACGCCGTCGACAAGGTGGTGGGTCGGCTGTATCTGGATGGCCGCGTCCCGGCTCAGAACCTGGGGCTGTTTGTCAGCGGACGCGCTTCCTTTGAGATGGTGCAGAAGGCGTGGGCGGCCGGCTTTGGTTCGTTGCTGGCGGTGAGCGCACCGTCCGCGCTGGCGGTCGAGGCCGCGCGGACGGCCGGCCTGCAGTTGGCCGGGTTTGCGCGTGAGGGCCGCTTGAACCTCTATGCGCCCGAAGCGGTCCGCAATGACACTCAGTCTGCTGACGCTTCCTAGACTCTCAGCATGAGCACTTCCTCCGCGGCGGCGGCATCAACTGGTCCGGTCTGTCCCTCTGAAGGTCTGGCGGTCCTGCACCTGTTCTGCCACGTGGACAATGCCACCAAGGTCGACTCGGTGCGTTCTGCGGTCGTCGCCGCCCAGAACCGGGGCGATCAGGTGATTGCGGTTGCCATGCTGGGCCACAAGGCGGACCTGGGCTTCATGGTGCTGTCCAATGATCAGTGGTCATTGCGTCAGTTCCAGACCGATGTACGCCTGGCTGGTGCCGCCATCAGTGACTCCTATGTGTCGATGACCGAAATCTCGGAGTACGCAGCTGGCGTGCCCGAGGAGATGCGGAACATGCGCCTCTACCCAGAGCTTCCGCCCGAGGACAAGCCGGCATGGTGCTTCTACCCCATGAGTAAACGTCGGAACCCCGGGCAGAACTGGTTCACCCTTCCCTTTGACGACCGCAAGGAGCTCATGTACGAGCACGGGAAGTCCGGTCGGACATTCAAAGGTCGTGTGCTCCAGGTCATCACCGGGTCAACCGGCGTTGATGACTACGAGTGGGGCGTCACGCTGTTCTGCGTGCATCCCGATGACCTGAAGGCCGTCGTCTACACCATGCGCTTTGACGAAGCGTCGGCCGAGTATGCGGAGTTCGGACCGTTCTACACCGGCATGGTGGCGGAACTGGACGAAGTTCTGGCGTCGGTTGTGGGTCGCTGATGACCGACGTCGCAACGGCGGAACTGGCCTCCGCCTGGTCTCGTTTGCAGGCGCAACTGGTTGACATGGACCGGGTCGTTGTTGCGTTCAGCGGCGGGACCGACAGTGCGCTCGTTGCGTACGCGGCCAACACAACTCTGGGGAAGGACCGCTGTCATGTGGTCACTGCGGTTTCGCCTTCGCTTCCCGAATCCCACCGCCAGGCCTGTGCGGATCTGGCCGCCGACTGGGACCTCCGATTTTCCGAAGTTCGCACCGCAGAAATGGAGAACGCCGCCTACCAGATCAACGATGCCAATCGTTGTTTCCACTGCAAGGATGCGCTCATGGACTCGCTCGGCCCGGTGGCGACCCGGGAAGGCGCAACGGTCCTGCTGGGGGTGAACCTGGATGACCTTGGCGATCATCGGCCCGGCCAAACGGCGGCCGCTCGACGCGGAGCCCAGTTCCCACTGGTGGATGCCGGGTTCACCAAGGACCTGGTCCGAGCAGTCTCGCGTGATCAGGGGCTGTCCACCTGGGACAAGCCGGCGGCCGCGTGTCTTGCCAGTCGACTGCCCTACGGCACCAAGGTGACCTTGGGCCGGCTCTCGCGGGTTGAGCGAGCCGAAGCGGCCCTGTCGCACATGGGTTTCAACGAGTTGCGGGTGCGCGACTACGGCGACAGCGCCCGAATCGAAGTTCCCGTGGGCCGACTGGTGGACGCGGCAACGCGCCACGCAGAGGTGGCCCGCGCCGTCAAGGATGCCGGGTTTGTGTATGCCACCCTCGATCTGGACGGGCTCCGGTCCGGCAACCTGAATCAGGCGCTTGGCGAGGCCGTCGTCGCCTCGTCATGAGCGACGCTGAGGTCCCCACACTGGCTGACGACGAAGCCAAGCTGGCGGAGTACTCGGCTGCGCTGCTTTCCGCCATCGAGGAGGCCATTCCGCGGTGGGTTGAGAAATGCGTGGTCAGCCGGACGTCCGCCGCACAGTTTGAGGAGGACTCGCTGCTCTATGTGGCCACCCACCAGGCGCAGGTCGACGCAGTCCGGACCCTGATTCCCCGCGTACGAACGTTGTTGCGCCTCGATATTGATCGGCAACGTTCGACGCCGCTCGAAGTTCTTCGGCGCGGAATTCAGTTTCCCGCCCGGGTGCTTGATCTGGCCAGCGTCCCGCCGGTGCAACGCGATGACTTTTCGGTCGCGCAGTTTCCCGATGACGCGTACGACCTGACGCCCATGTCGTTTGCCGCCGTGGATCCGGCGTTGCACGAACCAGCTCTGGTCTGGGGTGCGGCGAAGGCCCACGTGCACCTCCGGCGTCGACGCGAGGCTGGCGCAGCCCAAGCCCTGCTGGTGGCCGCACTGATCCCCAATCTGATGGATCGGGGCAAAACGCTCAAAACTTTCCCCGCGATCGAATGGTTGAGCGGAGACGAAGCGGTCCGGCAGACAACCGCCGACCTGGTACTCATCGATCTCAAACGGTTGGACAATCTGACCTCAGCCGCCAACCTCGACGGGTGGACGGTTGGCTTCGCACCCCACGTGGAAGAAGACCTGCTGATGCAGGCATCGGATGCGGGATTCAATGAAGTCCTGCCCCGATCAGTGTTCTTCAAACGCATTGTTGCGGGCAAAATTTCTCCGCCAAAGTAGGGCTGCGGACCCGTTCCACCGCCCAGTTAACAGCGACGAAACATCAGGGAAATGCAGCGGCCAACTTCGCCCCCTATGTTTCGGTGCGGTGAAAATAGACGCACCGTGAAAATTCGGCGATGAGAGTTCCGGGGAGCTTGGGCATGACGGGTTCGGAGAAATGACGGGCGAAATTGCGTGGTACCTGGCATCGGCGGCGCTGGTGCTGCTGATGGTTCCGGGTTTGGCCTTGTTCTATGGCGGCATGGTTCGCTCCAAGAACATGCTCAACATGCTCAACATGAATCTGTACTGCCTGGGCATCATTCCCATCGTTTGGGCGGTCATTGGATTCAGCATCGCCAACGGCGGTGGGGCCGATGATCCCCACGGCTGGTTCGGCTTCCTCAACCTTGGCAACTTCTGGATGAACGGCGTCACCGACGCCGCGGTTGACGGCGGCGAAGCAGCACCCGGCACCATGGCCTACTGGGCGTACGCCGCCACGTTCGCCGTGATCACTCCGGCGCTGATCTCGGGTGCGGTGGCGGACCGAATCAAGTTCTCAGCGTGGGCCATCTTCGTGCCCGTCTGGAGTGTTCTGGTCTACTCGCCCGTCTTCTTCTGGGTCTACGGCGGCTGGATCATCAATCTGCCCGCGCACGACACTGCCGGCGGTACCGCCATTCACATCAACGCCGGCGCTGCCGCATTGGCAATGGTCCTGGTGCTTGGCAAGCGCGCCGGTTGGCCAAAGTCCGGCTGGCCACCACACAACCTTCCGTTCGTGGTGCTCGGCACCGGCATCCTGTTCTTTGGCTGGTTTGGCTTCAACTCCGGCGGCTACCCGGCCGAAAGCGGTCAGGCGCTGACCAATACGTTCCTGGCCGGCGCCGCTGGCATGATCGCCTGGATGCTGGTGGAGGTCGTCAAGCTCGGCAAGCCCACCACGCTGGGCATGTGCTCGGGCGTCGTCGCCGGTCTGGTGGCCATCACGCCGGCAGCCAGTTTCGTCGGCACCATGAGCTCAATGGTCTTCGGGCTTGCGGCGGGCGTGATCTGCTTCTTCGCCATCACTCTCAAAGAAAAGCTCGGCTACGACGACTCGCTCGACGTGGTGGGCATCCACATGGTTGGCGGCATCATCGGCGGCCTGCTGGTGGGCATCTTCGCCAGCTTCGAACCTTTCGTCGGCCTACTTGACGAACCATTCCTCGAAGGCGGCGTCGAGCTGTTCTTCAACCAGGTGATCTCCATCGTGGTCGTGATGGTGTTCTCCTTCGTGATGACCTTCATCATCGCCAAAGCTCTGGATGCCACGATTGGCCTCCGGGTCAGCACCGAAGCCGAGGACGTGGGCTTGGACACCTCCGAACACGCCGAGACCGCCTACCAGCTTGGCGCCGGCATCATGGGACGCGTGCAGTGAATATTGTTCCAACTCGCTGACGCTCGTTGGAAGCGTTCAGCACGCAGCAACCGTGTTTATTGTTCCAACTCGCTGACGCTCGTTGGAAGCGTTGGCACGCAGCACCGGTGTTTATTGTTCCAACTCGCTGGCGCTCGTTGGAAGCGTTCAGCACGCAGCACCCGTGAAGACTGTTCGAACAGTGGATGCCGCCTGCGTGGAACGCTTTGACCGAGTGGGCGAGGTCGAACAGTGGATGCCGCCTGCGTGGAACGCTTTGACCGAGTGGGCGAGGTCGAACAGTGGATACTGCCTCTAGATTGAGCGGGTGGTAGCAGAGCTCAACCGGCAGGACATTCTGGCGGATCACACCCTGGTCGGCACCGTGTTCTGTCGGGCATTCAGTCGGCGGACCGACGAGTGGCTCCAGTCGATCTATCAGGACTGCATTGGCGACGACGATCGGTTCGCATTGGTTGCCACCGGCGGCTACAGCCGGTCGATTCTCACGCCCTTCAGCGATCTGGATCTCCTGCTACTGCATGAGAATGTCGACTTCGCTGAACTGGAGTCCCGCGCCCAGCGGCTCTGGTACCCGGTCTGGGACGCGGGCGTCGACCTTGGCCACGCGGTGCGCACGGTGAAAGAAGCGGTGGCATTGGGCCGCACGGACCTGGACACCGCCACATCCCAACTTGGCGTGCGGCATCTGGCCGGCAATGTCGAACTGCGAAATCGGCTGAACCGGAAGACCGAGGCCCAATGGAAGAAGCAGCACCGCACGTGGCTGCCGTTGTTGGCCAGGCAGGCGGTGGAGCGAGGACAACAACAGGGTGAGGTGGCGTACCTCGTTGAACCCGAACTGAAGAATGGTCGCGGCGGCCTCCGAGACGCCGATGCCATTCGATGGGCTGTCGCGGCCGGCATCGAGTTGCTGGAACAAGAGCGGCGCGAAGTGCGCGATGCCGGCGAAGTGCTGCTGGCCGCCCGCGTTGAGCTGCACCGCACCAGCGGTAACAGGAGCGACAAGCTCCGCATCGAAAACCAGGACGAGGTGGCCGAGGCGCTGGGCCTTGAGGCCGAGGACATGATGGCGTCCATTGCTCGGGCGGGGCGAACCATTCGGTGGATCGGCGATGACGTCTGGAATCGGGCCGCTCGAGCGGGTCGGCGCAAGATCCCGATCTTTGGCCGTCGAACCAAAGTGAAGGAGGCGTCACCCGGAGTTCTCATCGGTGACGGCACGGTAAGTCTGCGCGAGAGTGCCGCGCCTGCCGCCGATCCACTCCTGCTCTTTCGGGTGGCGCTGCTCGCCGCCGAACAAAGGGCTCGCATTGACCGCCACACCCTTGACCGCCTGGCCGCGGAAGCCACGCTGACCAGCCCCTGGCCCGATGAAGCCCGCGACCTCTTCGTGAAGTTCCTGGCCACCGGGCATGCGGCCATCCCGGTGATGGAAGCGCTCGATCACACCGGCACTTGGCTGCGACTGTTCCCGGAGTGGACGCCCTGTCAGAATCGGCCGCAACGCAACGCCTATCACACCTACTCAGTCGATCGACATCTGACCGAAGCCGCAGCGCAAGCTTCATTTCTGGTTGATCAGGTCGACCGGCCTGACTTGTTGCTGGTTGGCGCGTTGTTCCACGACATTGGCAAGGGGTACGCCGGGGACCATTCCATTGTTGGTATCGACCACATCGCCAGCGTTGCTCGCCGAATGGGATTTCCCGAGAGCGACGTAGCGACCTTGGAAGCACTGGTGGAGCACCATCTGGTCCTGCCCGACGCCGCCACCCGCTACGACGTTTCTGACCCTGGCACCGTCCGGGCCGTGACCGAGAAGGCAACATCGGTCCTGCTGCTGCAGCTACTGACCGCACTCACCGAGGCTGACTCCATTGCCACCGGACCATCCGCATGGAGCACCGGCAAGGCCGGCCTGCTCCGCCAGTTGGCGGCCAACGCCACCCGTGCCCTGCAAGGCGAGTCGCTGGACGACCTCCCCCGAGATTTCCCGACCGCGGAACAGCTGGCAATCGTTGCGGCCGAGCAGATGGTCGTCATCGGCGAGAGCACCCATGTCACGGTGGTCGCCCGGGATTCGCCGGGCCTGTTCAGCCACATCTCCGGGGCCCTGGCCGTCAACGGTCTTGACGTGCTGGAGGGAGCTATCCATACCGCCGAAAACAAGTGGGCGTTGTTGATGTTCATCGTTGAAGACAGTCTTGGCAATGTCATCGAGTGGCCACCGATCGAAGCCGATATTCGAATGGCGACCGAAGGCGAATTACCCATCGAGGAACGGTTGGAGCGCCGCATCCGGGACTATGGACTCTTTGCGGGCGAGGGAGCTGCCGCCGCCGCGGTAAGCGGCACCTTCGTTCGGTTCAATACCCGGTTGGCCGAAAACCACACCGTGGTGGAGGTGGCTGCGCCCAATCAGGTGGGGTTGCTGTACCGCCTGGCCGGGGCGATCACCAGTCTTGAGTGCACAATCGATCAGGCGCGGGTGCAGACATTGAATGATGGCGTCGTCGACACGTTCTATTTCCGCGATTGGCACGGCCGGAAAGTGACCGACGAAGACAAGCTGGAGCAGATCCGCCAAGCATTGATCGGTGCGATTCGCACCGAGGGCGCGGTCACCGGATGACCAACGAACCCCGACGGGTTACCGCAGCCGAACTTTCTCGATGGTCCGAGACGTTGGCGGCGCTTGCTCGCACCGGTCTGGCCTTCACCGACAATCTGTACGAGCAGGAGCGGTTTGAAGAGGTTCTGCAGGTGGCCGCCGAGATCGGCGCCCACATGGACGCAGAGATTCAGGCCGATCCTCAGCTGGCGGTCACCGGATGGCTTGAGCAGGTGGTTTCGGGTGTCCCCGGTTACGTGACTCCCAAAGTTACGGTGGGGGCACTGGTGGGGAATGACGACGGGGAGCTGCTACTCATCCAACGGTCCGATTCGGGAGTGTGGTTGTATCCGACCGGGTGGGCCGACGTGGGCTACTCGCCCGCCGAAGTCATCGTGAAAGAAGTTCAGGAAGAGACCGGCATCGATGTGGTGGTCGATCGGCTGGTGGCGGTGGTCGACGGACTGCGCAACGGCTGGAGTCGCATCCCGTTCTACTCGCTGGTGTTTCAGGCGCACATGGTTGGCGGAGAGCTGGCTGCGCACCCGCTTGAGTGTTCGGATCTGGGCTTCTTCACCAGGGACGCCCTGCCGTCGCCGCTGGCGTCAGAAGGCGCATGGGTTGACCACGCGTTTGATGTGCTCGCCGGAAATGTGATCGAAGCCAATTTCGACCTGCCGCGGGACCCACCGTGGCAGGGATGACCCGGCGAAACCGCCTGGCGGGTCTGATGCTGGGATTCGCGCTGGTGACCGCCGGGTGCGCAACGACAGTCGAACCGGAATCGGCGTCGAATGATCCCGAGCCATCGGTATCAGCCACATCTCCGCCCGCAACATCGAAACCAGCCGCCACCGAACGGGCGACCTCGGCGCCCCCGGCGTCACCGACTGCGGCTCCAACCGCCACCGCCGCTGCGTCGACGAGCGAGACCGACAATGATGACGAGCCCACGCCGACGGCGGCCCCCACATCGACCCCCGAGCCGATTGGATGGAACGGGACCAGTTGTGTTGCGCCGCCTCGTCAAGATCCGCCCGACAACCTGCCTTCCTATGACGCCGACCTGGTAATTGACCCGGAGGGCGGTGTGGTTTCGGGCCAGGTGCAGATTGAGTTCTCTCCGGATCTGGCAACGGATCGGATCGTGCTCCGGCTGTGGGCCAACGGTCCCCGCGAGGCGGCGCGTGGGGTCACTGCCACAGTCGGTTCGGTTTCCATCGACGGCCAACCAGTCGAACCCCTAGAGCCCGATCCCACGACCTTGGAACTCGAACTCGGCCGCACGCTGGCGGCCGGCGACGACGTCATCATCAATGTGGTCTTTGGCCTCACCGCAACCGAGGCCGCAAAGGCAAGGGTCTCTGGCGGAGGCGACTGGATGCGCCTGGGCAGCGTCATCCCGTTGTTGGCGTGGGAACCCGGCGTTGGCTGGGCTCAGGAGCCGGGCACTGCCCTGTTCGCCGAGGCGGTCAGCTCCCCGGTGGCTGATTGGGACGTGACCGTTTCGGTCCCGGACGGGTTTGGGGTGCTGGCGTCAGGAATGCCCGAACGAGACCAATGGACCGGGGAGCACCCAAACAGCGTGTTGTGGGAAGCCGATGGCGTCCGGGATTTTGCCCTGTCGGTGGGCCGATTCAACGTGGTGGAAACGACCATCAACGCACCGGATCCGGTGCGGATCGTGGTCGGCGCCCAACAGGACAGCAACGGCGACAGCATTGATGACGAAGCCGCCTATCTGACCCGGATCAGCGATGCTCTTGAGGACTTTGCCGGTCGCTACGGCGGTTACCCGTGGCCCACCCTCACCATGGCCCTGACCCCGGAGACCACCGGCGGTATTGAGTTCCCAACCCACATCATGCAGGGGCCGGGCTCGATTGGTCGGACCACCCCGCACGAGGTGGCACACATGTTCTTCTACTCGCTGGTGGGAAACAATCAGGGCCGCGACCCCTGGATGGACGAGGGACTGGCGTCGTGGGCCGAGTTCACTCACGAGGGCAACAACATTGGTGCTCTGACCTACCCCTCAGACCAACTGGGTGCCTCCGGTCAGCCGATCACCTATCACGAGCAACGGCCGTCGAACTACTACGACGCCGTCTACGTGCAGCCTGCGGTGGCGCTTGGGAACCTTGGTTCGGCCGCCGAAGTGGATTGTGCTCTTCGCATCTACGTGGCCCAGAACGCGTGGGAGACCGCCACTCCGAAGGACCTCTTTGCCGCCCTCGATGAAGTATTTGATGAACCGGACGCGCTCATGGCGGTGTACGGGTTGCAACGGTAGGTTCAATGACGATGGCTTCGCAATCAGTAATGGACGTTCCCGCCACCGGAGCCGTTGACTACGGACTCACCCGCGCCGGAACCCACCAGCTCCGTCGCCAGTGGAAGGTGGCAGACGGGCGTCCACGAGCGGTCGCCTTGCTGGTCCACGGAATCTCTGAGCACAGCGGTCGCTATGAACATGTGGGTCAGCATCTGGCTGACGCCGGCTTCCATACCGTCGCCTTCGACCACCGGGGTCACGGTCACTCTGACGGACCTCGGGTGCACGTGGATGCCTTTTCTGACTTTCTCGATGATGTGGAAGATCACCTGGCAACCGCCCAATCGGTCGGTCTGCCCACCGTCCTGATTGGGCACTCGATGGGCGGGCTCATTTGCTCGGCCTATGCGGTGTCTGACAGGCCCCAGCCCGATGTTCTGGTTCTGAGCGGTCCGGCGTTGGGCGCAAACGTTCCGGCCTGGCAGCGGACGTTGGCCCCTCGACTCAGTCAACTTGCGCCGCGGCTGTTCATCCCATCCTTCGACTTCGACGAGGCGGTGTTGTCCCGGGACGAATGGGTGCAGGCGGCGTACCTGGCGGATCCGTTGATCAAGTCCGGTGCAACGCCGCGCCTGGGTGACGAGATGTTTCGGGCCATGGACCACACGCTGGCCAACCTTGACCGATGGCGGGTGCCCACCCTGGTATTGCACGGTGCCGACGACCAGTTGGTCCCGGCGACAGCGAGTGAACCGCTGGAGACAGTGGTTGGAGTTGAGCGCCACGCACTGCCGGGGCTGCGTCATGAGATCTTCAACGAACCCGAAGCTCATGCGTTGCTGGATCAGGTGGTGGTCTTTGCCACGGCGCACCTGCCCCCGTCGCCTTAGGTCTGCTCAGCCCTCGGTGTAGAGCTGGCCGCCGTCGACCCATCCGGTGACACCATTCACGCTCACCTGCACGTACGCCACGCCGTTTACGCGCCATCCCTGGTCCGACACGATCCGCATCTGGGTTCCGTTTGCAATGAGGTCGCCGGTGGCCGAGTTCGGATCGGCGAAGTCCGCCAGGAGGACAAGGCCACCGGGAACGTCGGAGGCGAACACGGTCGTGGCGCCATTGCCCACGGTGACCGGGCTCGGTTGATTGCTGGCAACCGGGGTTGCGGTTGACGGCACGGCGGTGGCGGGTGCAGGGACGGCGGTGGCTTCGACTGATGGGGGTTCGGTTGTTGGCGTTTCGGTGGGCGCTACGGTCGGCGTTGCGCCGGTCAGATCGGGATCTTCGGCGGCGACCAGGAACGCAATGGCAATCCAGCCCGTGGATCCATCCTCGAGCGTGACCTCGCCCCACTCAACGCTGTTGACGACCCGACCGCGGCCCGTCGTTCGGGCGATCTCGCCTCGGACGATGTAGCCCAGGACCTCACCGGCGGGTGTGGCACGAACGCGTACGCCGAGGTCGTCTTCGGCAGGCGTCCAGGCGCCGGTGGTGATGACGGCCGGCGCGCCATCAAGATCCGATTCTTCTTCCTCGTCGGTGTCCTGCTGCTCGTCTTCGGTGTCGGTTTCGTCGTCGGCTTCGGGCGAGTCGTTGGTTGTGGACTCGTCGTTGCCGGCGGCCGCTTCGGCATCGCCACCAATGATCTCTTGGTCGTCACCGGTGGCCACCCCATCGGTCGCGTTGAGTTCGCCCGCTTGCGGCGCAATGCTTCCGGTTTCGCCGTCGCCGTCGACCATCGCCAGATCGGTATCGGTGTCGGCCACCACGGTTTCCAGATCCGCGTCACTGGCAGGTTCCAGATCGTTGCTATCGGTGGTGGTGGCGTCGGCCAGCGCGACGTTGGTGACTTCAACCGGTCCGGCCGATTCGATGTCCAAGGTGCTGCACCCCGCTGCCGCGACCAGTGTGAGCGCAACAACGGCCACGATGCAACGGCGGTTCGCCACCCGCGGGAGCGGCCGACCGGAGGGGCGGGGAGAAACTGTTCGGCGCATCACGTAGGTCCAATCGGCAGAACGCATCGATATTTCAGTGATTGTTGGGTTTTTGGATCCAAAACATGGGCGAACTTGGTAGGACCTTAGCCGGGTGCGGCTCCCGAGGCCCACGGCGATGGCTACTCCTGATCTCTCAGGAACTGCTCCACCTCGTCAACGAGTCCATCCACCGACGGATCTTCGCTCTCATCGAAGGTCTGTTCCAGCTCTTCGACGTAGCTGGCGGTCTCGGGATCCTGCTCAACGTAGGCGGTGACCTGCCGCTCGTAGCTGGCGCTGTCGCCGGCCAGGCGATCGATGGCGATACCGACATCAAGTAGTTCGCCAAGCTTTTCCAGCAGCGCCAGAGTGGCTTTTGGCGACGATGCTCCCGCCACGTAGCTTGGCACCGCGGCCCAGATTGATGCGCTGGTCAGACCGGCCGCGCTGCACGCGGCATTCACAATTCCCACAATGCCGGTTGGCCCTTCATAGGTGGACCGTTTGAAGCGGTGGGACGCGTTGACTTCGGGGTCGTCGCTGGTGCCAAAGATTGGCGTGGGACGAGTGTGAGGAACGTCGGCCAAAAGCGCGCCCAGAGTCACGACCGTGGTGGCGCCCAGCGCGGTTGCCACTTCGACGATCGTTTCAGAGAAGGTGCGCCACCGCAGCTGGGGCTCAACCCCGCGCAACAACAAGGCGTGGCGGGTTGACCCGGCGATCGTGCCGGCGCTGATGTCGTTGGCTGGCCAGCGGATGTGTCGTTCACCTGATGGGGTGAGCTCGACGAACGGGCGGGTTTCGGTGAAGGCGAAGAACCGTTCGGAGTCGATGGAGACCACCGGATCAGCAGCCCAGACCTGTTCCAGATGTTCCACGGCGCTGGTGGCTGCGTCGCCAGCATCATTCCAGCCTTCGAAGGCGACGATGAGCACCGGACTGTGAAGCTCCGGTTTGCGCAACCAGCGCAATTCTTCTGACTCGGTGGTGCCGTGCGATGCGCTTTCGGCCGGGTTCTGCTCATTGCCAATGGCTGGCGGATCAGCCAATGGTGGAGGTGTGGAGTTCCCCGAGGCGGGGTTTGCTGCGTCCTGAGACATCAGCCAAACGCTAGCCGTATAGATTCACGAAGACGCAATCGCCCCCCTGGGGTCCAAGAGAGGGTTCATAGACATGGGAAATCTTGTTGAAGGTCGGGTCGCCATCGTGACCGGAGCTGGTCGGGGAATCGGCCGTGAACACGCACTGATGTTGGCCGAACACGGTGCCAAGGTCGTGGTGAATGACCTCGGCGGTGACGTTGACGGTGCGGGCGGCGACCCCAGCCACGCCCAACAGGTGGTCAACGAAATTGAAGCCATGGGTGGCGAGGCGGTTGTCAACGGCGCCAACGTGGGCGACTTCGCCGCCGCGGGGGAGATGGTCCAGCAGGCAATCGACACCTACGGCAAGCTCGACATCCTGATCAACAACGCCGGCATCCTTCGGGACCGGATGCTGTTCTCCCTGAGCGAAGACGACTGGGACGCGGTGATCAATGTGCATTTGAAAGGCACCTTCGCGCCAACCCATCACGCCGCCAAGTACTGGCGGGAACGCGCCAAGGCCGGCGAGGAACTGGACGTGCGCGTGATCAACACCGCGTCGCCCTCGGGCATCTACGGAAACATTGGTCAGACCAACTACGGCGCGGCCAAAGCCGGCATCGCCGCATTCTCAGTCATCTCGGCCATGGAACTCACCCGCTACGGCGTGACGGTGAACTGCCTGGCACCGGCCGCCTACACCCGCATGACCGCAGAACTGCCCGGCTTTGCCGGAGCTGACGAAGCAACGCAGGAAGCAATGGGTCCGCGCTGGATCGCCCAGGTGGCAACGTGGCTGGCGAGCCCCGAGGCCAAGAACGTCACCGGTCGGGTCTTCGACGTGGTTGGTGACCGCGTGGGCATTGCCGAGGGCTGGGTCCTTGGTCCACATGCCACCCAGACCGATGATCCCGCCGATCTCACCGCGGTCATGGCCGGCCTGATGGCCGATGCCCGGCTGAACAGTGACATGGGTGGTCGCCCAACCGAAGGTCCCGGTCGCCCCGGCCGCGAGCTGTAGGACCGTTGTCGTCACGGAGTCACCATCGCCCAGCAGTTCAGGCAGGCGAGGTGGTGGAACACCCGGCCGGTGGTTGCCGGACGTATTTGGGACCTGCTCCAAGCTGACTGATGGGCATCAGCTGGACTGAGCTTTGCGGCGTGTGTTCGGGCTGTACAAATCGCAGGCCCATCACGCCGTGGTCATGGTCGCCGGGGTTGACCCAGTTGAAGACACCCGGGTCGGTCCGGGACACGACCAGGCGAATGCGGCCATCGTCGCCGGCGGTGGCCAGTTCCTCGGCCGTGTATCCCTCGCCGGTGAAGTAATTGGCCAGATTCTCCATCCAGTGATTGCAGAGCTGAAAGTTCCAGTGCTGGCACGGTGGGGGAGTGAAGTCGATGACCAGCGCCTGATCCTCTTCGCCCTCGGTCACCGGCGGAAGGCGCCAGTAGCCGAACTCGAAATGACGGTCATCGGGAGAGCCGCCAATGCGGCGGTAGGTCTCCTCGGTGAAGTGCAGATTGTTCTCCCACTCCAGAATCTCCCGGGTCCAACCGGCGTAGTCGGACTGCAGCCCGAGGACCAGTTGGGCCGCCGTTGCCAGTCGAGCCGACATGTCAGCAGCCGACGGGGTTTCGGGGACTTCCACCGGGTCAAGGCTTGCAATCTCCAGGCGGGGTTTCTGTTGGGTGTTGCGATCGTCATAGACCACCCGCATCATCAACTCCCGGGTGGTCGTCGCCATGGGCATCCACGCCCCCGGCTGCTCATCCACAGCCAGCACGAAGTCAACGTTGCCGGCGGCATCGGTGAACTCATCCAACTCCGCCGTGAACGGGGTGATGGCGTTGTTGGGATTGAACGTCTCCAGCATCGCTTCTGCGTTGAGCCCGATGGGGAACGACCCGACGTCGCTCGGTATGGGCGGCGACCATGCCGACATGTGGACGTACGCGCTGCCGCGGGTACCGGTTATTCGGTACCGATGAGCGGGGTTGACCGGCTGAACAACGTGATCCTGATTGGGGGACTGCACGCCAATGCCGCCTTTCATTGGCGGGGGAATGATCGCAATGCGCGAAGGCTGGTGGTTTGGGGTGCGGCGTTCAATGGCCCGAAAGTTGGCCATCAGAATCATGCGGGTCAGATAGCGGAAGCCTTCCACCCGATCCTGCTCGTTGCCGTCCGGGGTTTCTCGCAACACGATCTGGCCCGCGGCCTTGAGCGTGTCGCAGAAGTCGGCCCACGCTTCGCCGCTCATCAGTCGGTCCGCGGCCGCGTTCGATTGGTTGTTCATCGTGGCAAACGTAATCGGGTCGACTGCGCGGCTATTACTGTCGAACCGATGTCTGCTGCTGTCACTGGCCAGAACCGACCCAACATTCTCTTTGTCGTGTCCGACGAGGAGCGCCGCAACGACTGGCTCGATGGCGTGGTCGACCTGCCCGCCCACGAACGTCTGCGACGCGACGGCACCAGCTTCGACCGCCACTACACCCACGCCTCGCCCTGCTCGCCCAGTCGGGCCAGCCTCTACACCGGCACCTATCTCTGGGAGCATGGGGTGGTCAACAACGTGAGCTTCCCGAGCCACATACCGCTCGACCCCACGGTCTTGACGGTTGGGCAACGGCTCAAAGATCGGGGCTACCGCTCGGCGTACTTGGGAAAGTGGCACCTCTCACACGGTGGCGACCCGGACCTGGCGAGCCATGGCTACGACGACTGGCAGGGCAACGACAAACACTTCACCGGCAATGCCTGGACCGGCCGCTTCTTTGACCCGATCATCACCGATCAGGCGCTGGACTGGTTGCAGCAGCACGGCACCGGCGACACCCCGTGGTTTCTCACCGTGGCGCTGGTCAATCCGCACGACATCATGTGGTACCCGATTGACCACCTCAGCCGACAGTCAGGCAAGGACAGGGAGACGTTCGCGTTCATCCAGGACTTTGTGCTGGGCGGCGAGGTCCCGGTGGAGCCCCCACCGGAGGACTACCCCGAGCGGTTTGGCAAACTCCCGGCCAACTTCAACGACGACCTGTCCACCAAGCCGGAGATCCATCGCCGCTGGCAGCAGGTGCGCAACACCGAGCACTTTGTGGGTTCCATCGACCAGGCCGACCATCAGACCTGGCTCCGGGGCCTGGACTACTACGCCTGGCTTCACGAGCAGCTGGACCTCAGCCTGCAACGGTTGTTGGGCCAGCTCGACGATCTGAACATCTACGACGACACCATGATCGTCTACACCAGCGACCATGGTGATGCGTGCGGCAGTCATGGGTTGCGCGCCAAGTTGCCGTGTGTCTATGAAGAAGTCGTGGGCGTGCCGCTCATCATCAAGCCGGCGGCCGGAAGCGGTGACCACACAATGGTTGGAAGGCCGGGACAACGAACCCGGTCCCTGTCCAGTTCGGTGGACGTCGCCGCCACCATCGCGGCGGCGGCCGGCGCTGATAGCGAAGGCATGTCCGGCGTCGACCTGGCTCCGCTTCTCAAGAACCCGACCGCCTCGGTCCGGGAGGCGGTGCTCTTCGGGCAGGACTCGGCGCAATCAGATGCGCTGGCCGATGTGCGATATGCCCTCCGCGGATTCTTCGACGGGACCACCAAGTACGCCCGCTACTTCGGGGTCGGCGGTGGCATCCGCCGCGACGGTCGCGTGTCCGAGGATCCAAAGTCGGTTCCTGCCGACGCCCTATTTGGGGACCAGGAACACGAGTGGTACGAGGTGCAAACCGATCCCGCCGAGCTGGAGAACCGCGCCTTCAATTCGTCGGGATCCGAGCAGCAACAACTGACGGAGCTGTTTACTCGTCAATTGAGGTTCGAGCAGAGCGGCGGCGTTCACTGACGCCTGGACCCGAGGTGGGGTTCCCCGTCTCGTGGATCAAAGTACCTGGACCGTCTGACCGGAGGCCGGGGGTCGGCTCCCCTTGTTGGTAGTCATCTCTCCACAGACCGGGAACAACGACCCACTGTTCGTCAGAGCGGGATTCTCTACCCTGAAAACAGGACGGCCATCGTGTGCCGGCCGGGCGCCGGCGCGGACTGCACTCCGTGCTACGGAAAGGGCGAACACATGGCAGGTTGGACGACTCGGTCGCGCCGGGGCAGCTTCATTGCACTGGCACTTGGTCTGGTGCTTGCATTGCTGGCGACCATCACCATCACCTCGACGGCCGAGGCTCGCAACGGTCGCGACTATCAGGCTCGCCGAGGCGAGCGCATTCGGATCAATGACAACGGCACCTTCCAGATCGACCACACCGGATCAGGCGCCGGCTTTGGCTTGGCGCAGGTCGTCGAAGACGTCGTCCGGCTTCGATCCGGAAACCTCAGCTCCGATCGCGCGTCCGACTCGATCCAGCTTGACCGGGCTCGTGCCCATCGTCGAGACTCAAACGTCTTTGTGGTGCAGTTCGAGACGTACCCGCTGGCGTCCTATCTCGAAGAAATTGAGATTCTCGGCGGCACGGTGCATGGCTATGTGCCCGAGAACGCCTATCTGGTTGAAATGGGGGGGCCAGTCGCCCGGCAGGTTCGCGGCCTGCAGTACGTCAAGACGACCTACCGCTACAGCGCACGGAACAAGATTGACGGCGCGCTTGACGCGGCCGTTGCATCCAGATCAATCGGCACCACCTCCTACGAACTCGCCCTCTTCGAGACCGGCTCTGAGCAGGTCAACGAGGTGGCGGCCGAACTCCAGGCCGCCGGAGTAAACCCCGACCATCTCTCGGCCGAGGCCGGCCGAGTCGTTGCGCAGCTCACCCCCCAACAGGTTGACCTCGTGCTGTCGCTGGACCAGGTTGAGTTTGTTGACACGTGGTCCGAATCAGAACCCGATGTTGAGAACACCCGCATCGTCAGCGGCGCCAACTATGTGGAAAGCGTCGGGGGCTACACGGGCCAGGGCATTCGGGGCGCATCATGGGACAGCGGCCTGGATGCGGACCACCCCGAATTCGCCAGCAACCCGCCGATCGTCCACTCCAACAACAGCAACCAAAGTCACGGTACGGGCGCCTTTGGCATCATCTTCGCTGACGGACTTCAGAGCGGCTACCGCGGGGTGCTCCCCGACGGCGAAGGAATTGCCGCCACCGGCATCTCCGACTCCTCCGGCTACCAGTCAAAGCCTGACTTCTACCGCTACGCCAACGCCAACGGAGCGGTCTTTGTGACCTCCAGTTACGGAAGCCCTCGAACCAAGGATTACACCAACATCTCCCAGGCCATTGATGAGGCACTGTTCGACACCGACATTCTGGCTTTGCAATCCCAGAGCAACGCCGGTAGCGAGAACTCCTACGACAACAAGCGCAACTCTCGCCCCGAAGCATGGGCCAAGAACGTCCTGTCGGTGGGCGGCGTCCACCACTACAACAACACCGACGTCGGTGACGACAAGTGGAACGGAAACTCCAGCAGTCCAAGCGGAGGCAGCATTGGTCCGGCCGAAGATGGACGAATCAAGCCTGACCTGTCCTTTTACTTTGACGATGTGGCGTCAACGGGGGCCAGCGGCGGCTACCAGAACTTTGGTGGCACCAGCGCCGCCACGCCCACAACCGCCGGCTTCATCGGTCTGCTGTTTGAGATGTGGGCCGACGGGGTGTTCCTTCCCGACGCGGCTGGCATGAACAGCCCGTCCATTGGTCTGAACCGCAATGCCTACAGCGTCCGTCCGCATGCAGCCACCATGCGGGCGCTCGCCATCAACACCGCCTACGACTATCCGTTCTCCGGCACCGGTCAGTCCGTGGCCAATACCAGGGCGCACCAGGGCTGGGGTCGCATCGATGTGCAGAAGGCCTACCAGCGGTCGACATCGGGCAACATGCCGCTGATCGTGGACGAGACCGATGTGCTCAGCCAGGGCGGCCCGGCCAGCAGCTACTCGGTCACCACCAATGCCGGCAACAATTGTGAGTTCCGCGCCACGATGGTTTACACCGACCCAGCCGGGAGCCCGGCGGCCAGTAAAGCGCTGGTCAACGATCTCTCCCTCCGCGTCACCGCTCCCAACGGCACCCAGTACTGGGGCAACAACGGCCTGTGGTCCGGCAACTGGTCGACGCCCGGCGGCCTGGCCAACGACGTCGACACCGTGGAGAACGTGTTTGTGAACAATGCGCAGGCCGGCAACTGGACCGTGGAGGTCATCCCCACCCAGATCAACCAGGATGCGCATGTGGCCACCTCGGCCATGGATGCCGCCTACAGCCTTGTGGTGTCAGGATCCTGCATGGGATCGGCCACCCCCGAACCGCCAAACCCAAATCCGACAACCCCAACGCCAGGCCCGACGCTTCCACCAGCTCCCACCGGTGTGATCTTCCAGCAGGACGGCAGCTATCAGTGCACGGGCAACACCGCCAACAACTGGGTCACCTGGAGCTCGCCAATGCTCTCCACCGGCGGCGCCCCCGTGAACGTCTCAACCATTGTCACTGGCACCGACGAGATGGAATCCAGCGGCGGTAGCCAGGATCTTGGCGAGCTCCGCTACCGCACCAGTACCACAGCGCCGTGGACCTTGGTCCAACAGGTGGCCGGCAATCCCGCCGGTGGAACCGGGACCCTGGCGGGCGCCAATATCGCCAACAACGGCTCGGTGCAGTTCGAGGTCCGCTCGTGGGTTACCTACGCCGTCAACGAGCAGTACTGCTTTCGTGATCTTCAAGTCACCGGCAACCCGGTGACCCAGCCAACCGCAGTTCCGGCGACGGCGACTCCAGTCCCTGCCACGCCGGTGCCTGCGACGGCGACTCCAGTTCCTGCCACGCCGGTTCCTGCGACGGCGACTCCAGTTCCTGCCACGCCGGTTCCTGCGACGGCGACTCCAGTTCCTGCCACGCCGGTTCCTGC
>ENA-ORXT01000968-ORXT01000968.1-marine-metagenome-genome-assembly--contig:-NODE-968-length-41050-cov-63.066019_pt1 | contig 41050 bp, 34 predicted proteins | sample MGYA00237868_ERZ511482 | MGnify/ENA metagenome assembly ERZ511482 | reverse complement strand
GGCGGGGTTTCGTTTTTTTTCTGCAAAAAAATGAACTATAAAAAGAAAAATGCTTGAATGTAAATATCTACTGTTTATAAAAATAGTAAAGTCAAGCTAATAGATAGTGATCATCACCCTCAACTGTTCTCATCCGGTACTCTCCGGTCTTTGATTCCTAAATATTTTTCAATTTCCTGTTCTATATATTTTGCTTTTGAACGACTGTCTACGTTGCTGATCAGTTCGATATGTTTTTGTCCGGTCGGTTCGTTGACGATCATAAAAATAGCAGATCCTTTTGGCGTACCTGCGGAAACAATATTTTTGATATAGACCTGGTCAATATCCTGGATAGCATATCGTTTGTCTTTGATGAATTTCTTGGGTCGGCGCTCTACCGATAAATGTTGCTCGTCAATGTGGATGTAGATTTTATGTTTTCTACGCATAAAAAGATAGACAAAATAACCAATTAGGGAAAGGACTAAAAAGGTTATCAATATCACTGGATTCAATGCATCTGGAGGTATCATTTCTATAAAAAAAGCGGGAGAGAACATAATGAGAAATGGGAAAATAGGCAATAAAAATTTCTCTAAATTCGTCCAGGGTTGTTTTACCGAGATATCCAGTTCATTTTTGAAATGACTTAATGTTACTCCTTCCGGCTGAAATATTTCCTGTGAAATAGATTGCTCGTTCGATAGCCGGTTCGCTTCTTCTTGGAAAGAAAAAATACCATCACAACTATTACATTTGGCAATGCTGGTCTTGATATTCAAGTCATCCGCAGGTATATTTGTAGCGCAGGCAGGACAGGTAATTTTCTGTATTTGTTGCGCTTGCTGGTCTATCTTTCGGAGATCCAGCTTTTCCTTGTATTTGTATTCTTCTAGTGGATCTTTTTGCATAATTCATTATTAACTCATTCCTTTATGAAAAAGTGCCAAACCAAAGTAATCTGGGTTGGCACTTTCTATCGATAAAAAATTTATATCCAGTTATTCCGGCTCAAATCCAAGGATAATATTAAACGCTCCAAAGCGCTCAAATACTGAACCTTGTCCACCGCCCTGTTCTTGTAGTGATTTATCAAATCCAAGACCATAATCAAATCCAAGCGTACCGAACATTGGCAGGAATACCCGCAGTCCTGCTCCCACGGAACGCTTCGTATCGAAAGGATTAAAATCACGGAACGATTTCCAGGAGTTTCCTCCCTCAGCAAAAGCCAGGAAGAAGATCGTCGCGTTTGGATTAAGGGATAAAGGATACCTTAATTCTACGGTAAACTTATCAAAGATGGGTGCAGCAGTCGTTTCATTAAATTTTCCAACGTTGGCATCTAGTTGTCGTACCTCGTAACCCCGTAGTGAAATCAAATCTACTCCGTTATAGAAGTTACCCGTTTGTTGTGACAAACCGTCTCCACCCAACTGAAACTGCTCAAAGGGTGATAGACCGATAGTGCTGTTGTAGGCACCAATAATACCGACCTTTGCTGCAATTCTCAAAACCAGTTTATCATTGACTAGAGGTGCATACCATTCTGCGTTAAAACGCCATTTGTGGTATTCCAAAAATTTAAAACGCTCTTCTGGTTCTACGTTCGCATAATCTTTACTGCTGAAGAGCGAATAAGGAAGCGTTGGCTGGAAAGACAACGAAATTCTGGATCCCTCAATTGGATAAATCGGATTGTTGATCGTATTACGCGCCAAAGTCACGTTAATACTAAAGTTATTATAATTACCATTGATCAATCTGGAACCATCACCAAGCTGGAAACCACCCCGTGTATAGTTATCCAGAGATAGTCGCTGTAAATTGATTGTTCCTGATAAAATAAAGTTATCATCAGGCCATTTTAGACGCGTACCGAGCCCGATTGATCCTCCCAGAATATTAAAACGCTGGAAGAACTGACTACGAGGATCTCCACCGTTGGTAAGACGGTTAAAGAAGGCGGATACGGTAAGCGACGTTGGTTTTTTACCACCCAGCCAAGGTTCCGTAAAAGAAATATTATACGATTGGAAAAGACTACCACTTGTCTGTGCTCGTAAGGACAACCGCTGACCGTCTCCCTGCGGAAGTGGATTCCAGGCTTCTTTATTAAAAATATTTCTAATCGAAAAGTTGTTAAATGAAACCCCTAAAGTTCCGATTACTCCACGACCCTGACCGGCCCATCCGGCAGAAAGTTCCAGTTGGTCAGAGGGTTTTTCTTCTACGGTATAGATGATATCCACCGTTCCTCTTTCTGGATTAACGGGTGTTTGAATATCTATCGTTTCTGGATTAAAATATCCCAGATTAATGATTTCCCGTTGGGAACGAATGATATCCGAACGACTAAATTTTGCGCCAGGACGGGTACGGACCGCCCGACGGATGACGTGTTCGTGGGTACGATCGTTTCCATTAATCACTACCCGGTCAATGGTCGCCTGTGGTCCTTCGTAGATTCTAATTTCCAGATCAATGGAGTCACCTACAATAGCTGTTTCTACGGGGTCTACCCTAAAAAATAAATAACCATTATCCAGGTATAAAGTACTGACATCCCGACCATCCTGACTAAACGACAAGCGGGTATCCAGTAATTCCTGATTGTAAATATCTCCTTTTTCGATACCGAGGACACTCCGTAATTGTTCTGTTTTATAAATAGAATTACCTTTCCATGCGATATTTCGGAAATAATACTGGTTACCTTCGAGTATATCAATATTAATCATCAGGCGGCCTTTTTCGTTTCGCCAAATACTATCACCCAAAATCCGGGCATCTCTAAACCCAAGATTATTATAATGATTAATAATAACCTTTTTGTCGTCTGCGTAATCTTCTTTAATTAATTTAGAAGAAGAAAAAATACGTCTCTTGCGACGGGTACCTTTCATCATCTTTCGCAACTTGCGATCTTTGATATTGTTATTTCCAGTAAAGGTAATATCCTGAATTTTGACCCGAGCCTTTTTATCCACTTCGAACATCAGCTTGACGGCGTTGACATTTTTTTCGTCTGGACTCTCGGTTACTTTTACTTCGGCGTCGAGATTACCTTTTTCAACAAAATAATCGCGAATACCATTTTTCGCATTTACAACCGCATTGGGCGTGACGATATTACCTTTTAAAAGGTGACGATTGATGATGCCATTCAGATCGTCGTGACGGGATTTTTTTACACCTTTAAATGAGTGACGGATATATCTGGGTCGCTCCTGGACGGCGATTTCTATAAAAATAATATCACCAACTGACTTTTCTTTATAAATCTGTACATCCGTAAAGAGGCGAAGTTTCCAGAGTGCTTTGATCGCCTGTGGAATCTCGGTACCCGGTACCCGGATTTCGTCTCCCACTTTAAGGCCGGTGATGGCAATTAGGGAATTTTCATCACTAAATTCTACACCTGTTACTTTAATTCCTCCAATCTCAAATTGCGCAGGATTAGAGTAGTCGAAAATATCTAGACTATCGGACTGTGCACTTGTAAAAACAGGGAAAAGAAAGATTAAAAGGAAGAACGAAAAGGCATATTTATATTTCATATTACACTACTAAATTTCTGAAGATGGGTATTTACCAATAGCGCTCATCATTTTTCTCATAAGCGATACAAAAGTAACGATCTTTTTAGAATGCTGTTGTAAAAGAATTAGGCTAAAAGCAGTAATACGCACTTTGAAAGACAGGATTGTGGGCTAAAACGTTGGGTGAAGAGGGCTATTTTAACAAAAGTAATCTCTATTAGAGTTGTTCGCTGGTTTTACCAAAGCGGCGTTCCCGCTTTTGAAAGTCAATAATTGCGCTGTAAAAAGCGTCTTTATTGAATTGTGGCCAAAAAATATCGGTAAAATAGAGTTCTGAATAGGCAATTTGCCAAAGCAGGAAATTACTCAGTCTGGTTTCTCCGCTAGTACGAATCAATAATTCCGGATCAGGAATTCCATGCGTACTCAAAGAAGCAGAAAAAAGTGCTTCGTTGATATGTTCAGCATCTATTTGTCCAGCTTTTACCAGGCTACTAATTTTACGGGTAGCCTCTAGAATATCCCATTTTGCGCTGTAGTTAAGGGCAAGTACTAAGGTCATTCGTTGATTATGCTGGGTATTTTGAATTCCTTCCAGGAGGGCTTTGTGTGTTTTAGGAGGCAGTTTTTCCAGATCACCGATTGCCTGTAATCTGATATTATTTTTGTTTAATGTATTTATTTCGTTCCGTAAGGTTTCTACCAATAAAGACATGAGTGCGTTTACTTCCAGACGGGGACGGTTCCAGTTTTCAGTAGAAAATGCATACAGGGTTAAATACTCCACCCCTAATTCTGCTGCTGCTTCGGTGGTCTCTCGCACAGCCGTTACACCATTGCGATGACCGAAAACCCGTGGTTTGCCGTGTTCTTTGGCCCAACGCCCGTTACCGTCCATAATCACGGCAATGTGTTTGGGTAATTTCTTGAGATCAACTTGGGACTTTAAATCCATAACTTAAATAATAAGAAAATGTGTTTAGCGTAGAAACTAGCTCTTTTTGCTATTTGGTCGGTAAAAATAAAAAAACTAAAGCACTTGAAGCACGGAATGGTGATTTCTTATAGAAATAATGCAGCGTAGGTGGATTTTTAGGAATGGCGATTAAATAAATGCAGATTCCAGGCGAACTATTTTTTTGCCAATCAAACGATCCTAAAATGGGCTCTGTCCGATTAATGTCAGTCAGGTGGAGCACGAATGCCGAAGGCACTAAATTACTGGGCATATTGATCAACGTAGGAACAAGGCAATGCCTTGTTCCTACGTTGATCTGTTAACTCAACTTTCTCTGCGGTTTTTTTTGAGTTTTTAAAATACTTTTAAAGGCGATACATATGCGTTGGGAGGACCGATTAACGAATCACTAATCAACTGTTCTTAATGTCCAGGAAAAAATTAATAATTTATTTTATCAACATTCCTTACTTATGACTAACCGAAGTATCGCGTAGCGAACGAATGACAACAAAGGATTGACTGGAAGTCCATTTGGCTTTAGACGCTGGAGGATTTGAATAATATCTTTCCAGTAATGAAGCATGTTCTGTTTCCTGAAAGTTTAACTTGTCTGCCAAGATATATCCCTGTTCTCCAGTCGGTGCTTGTACCAGAAAGTAAGTGAGCATATGTTTTTGCTGGCCGGTCTTTGCTTTTCTTTCGTGGTGTTTAATGACAATTAGATTAGCGTTGGGGGCTAACTTTTTGTAACGTCGGGAAAAGATATCTGGTTTTTCCAATAGGGTGATACCCACGTATTTAATTTTTGCGAGAATTGGTGTGCGACTCAGTTCATAAATAGGTTGATACAGATCCAGTCCTTCGTTCCACTGGAAAGTATAAGTCACATATTCTAAACATCGTTCCATATCCGCACTAATCGCCTGCGTTGTATACGGTTGCTGATAATTTTCACAATCAATATAGTCCGGATAAGCAATACGAATAGTTTTATCGCTGATTTCTACATGTTTGTATAACGCAGGTGAGGGAAGGTCATTCCCGTAAGTTAGATTCAGGGATTCTTCAAAAATCTTTTTTAGATTACCCGCTTGAAAAGAATGAATCACCAGATTGCGATTTTCTATGACTTTGCCTATCATTCTACTATTAATCTGTAAAACAAAATCAGAAACACCATCTCCCGTAGCATCGGTCAGCGTAGCGCTGGCGAGCTCATAGGTTCCCCGGGCATTCAGCCCTCCAATATTCATATGTACTGAACGATTATTGTGATTGGTGATAACGAGGTATTTTTCAGCATATGGAGGATTGAGATAATCTTGTTTATGAAAATTATCCCGGCCGTTGATCGCTGCGACCCATATGGTGGCGTTTTCAAAACCATTATCAAAACTGAATTTTTGTTTGTGAAATTGCGTCAGATGTTGCGGAACGGATAACTCTTTAACCATGATGGCTAGTGCATCGCCGTAAATCCAGCCTGTTTCTCCAGCGGGTGTAATAACCTGGTACCATTTGAATTTCTGGTTCTGGGAGTCATCTTCGTATTCAAACTTTGTTTCTCCGATTACCTCAAATAAACGACCCGCCCGAAAAGACTTGCCCGTAGGATATTCGTACGTACTGTCTTTAAATAACTGCACTGGGTTGAGTGTCGTACCCGCTTTATTGCGCATAATGATGTCCGAGGCATTTCCGGTAACAGAGATCCAGCTCCAGAGTATTATGATGATAAAAAAACGGGTCATGTACAATTCTTTTGTTTGTATAAGGAATGAGGTAAAAAGATCAAGCCAAGAATGTAAAGTTATTTTATCAACATTCCTTACCGTAAGGTACCCCAAAATTCAAACCGTAGTTATTTTTATTCTACTGATTAAGAGAAACTTAACACGGTTTACGGTAAAATCGCCCTTTGTACTGCAATTAAAGTAGATTATTTTTTATTTCTTAGCGTTCGTCTACCAATTCTAACGTAATTTTTTCAACTAAAATTTCACTTCTGATCAGATTTGGCGAAGAAGTAGGGATGATTTTCCATGCAGATGACGCATAATACTAATGGAGATGCGATGGTTTATCAACATTCCTAACCATAGGAATGAGTATGGAAAAAAGACCGATGGGGAGTCCGAAGAAAAATAAGTCACTTTTTTTTATGGAATAATCGACCTGCGCGCATCTAAGTAAGGACAGAAGTTATCTAGCTTCCTTTTTCTTACTATAATACTGAAATGAAAATTCGGTATTTCGAACGACAAACATTATGCTCGCAAAAACCTTCGCCGGAGCGGTATCCGGAGTCAATGCTCAAACCATCACCATTGAGGTCAATTCTGGTGGAACCCCGGAAAGTGGAAAACAATTTTGGTTTATGGTGGGCCTACCGGACAAAAGCGTCAAAGAGGGATTCCACCGGATTGAAGCCGCTATCCGTAATATCAACCTAAAATTACCCCACCTTAAAATGGTGGTCAATTTGGCGCCCGCTAATATTCCCAAAGAAGGGTCCGCCTATGATCTACCCGTTGCTTTGGGAATGTTGGCGGCTGCCAATGTCATGATTGGCGACAAACTAAAAGACTATCTTATCATGGGAGAGCTGGCGCTGGACGGTGCCTTGCGTCCGATCCGTGGAGCGTTGCCCATTGCGATTCTGGCCCGGAATAAAAAATACAAAGGGATTATCCTGCCCAAGCAGAATGCGGAAGAAGCGGCAATCGTCAGTGAGATCGAAGTACACGGAATTGAAAATTTGCAGGAGGCTGTTGACTTCTTCAACGGCGCCGCTCCGCTGCACGCTACGGAAGTAGATACGCGAGATCGATTCGCCATAGAACACAACCAGTATGACATCGATTTTAGTGATGTAAAAGGGCAGGAAAATATCAAACGTGCCCTCGAAATAGCGGCTGCCGGAGGCCACAACGTAATTCTTATCGGTCCGCCCGGTGCGGGAAAAACCATGCTGGCACGTCGTCTGCCTACCATCCTGCCGCCGCTTAGTTTGCACGAAGCCCTCGATACTACAAAAGTGTATTCAGTAGCGGGACAATTACCAGACAACACTGCCCTGATTGCTACGCGCCCTTACCGCTCGCCTCACCATACAATTAGCGATGTAGGACTGGTAGGCGGAGGCTCCAATCCATCTCCTGGTGAAATTTCTCTGGCTCATAACGGTGTACTTTTTTTAGATGAATTACCAGAGTTTAAGCGGACAGTTTTGGAGGTGCTCCGACAGCCGATGGAGGAAAGGCGAATTACCATTTCCCGGGCAAAAGTGACGGTGGATTATCCCGCGAGTTTTATGTTGATAGCGTCAATGAATCCTTGCCCGTGCGGGTACCACAATCATCCGGATAAAGATTGTGTCTGTGGTCCGGGAATGGTACAACGTTATGTCAATAAAATATCCGGACCTCTATTGGATCGGATTGATTTACACGTCGAGGTTACGCCAGTGAGTTACGAAGAACTGAGCAGTAACGAGCGCTCAAAAGTTACCAGTAAAGAGATTTCGGCACGTGTGATCGAAGCCCGAGACATACAAGCGAATCGTTTTGAGGATCATCCCGATATCTATTGTAATGCACAGATGCCCGGACGAATCGTTCGGCAGGTTTGTAAATTGGAACCAGAAGGAATTGAACTGTTAAAACAGGCGATGGAGCGGTTGCAGTTATCAGCTCGGGCGTATGATCGAATCCTGAAAGTAGCGCGTACTGCGGCGGATCTTTCAGGACGAGCGGATATTAGTATTGCGGATTTGTCGGAGGCTATTAATTATCGAAGTCTGGACCGGGAAGGATGGGCGGGGTAGATGAATACTGGATGTTTAGGATCGAATATTAATTTAATTTTTTTTAATTTAGTTTTTGTAATTTGTATCACCGTTATTGTGACAAACTCCAAATAGCTGAGAATTCATATGACCATCGTTTGTATTTTTCAATAAATCAACGATTCAAAAACTCAACATTATATATTATGAACGTAGAACAGAATATTGAGCGAGATCTGGCAAAGCAGTATCTACTCAATACCAAAGAACACGTGTTTCTCACCGGACGAGCGGGTTCTGGCAAGACTACATTACTTCAGGAAGTCATCAAGGCGACCGATAAAAATACGGTTGTTGTGGCACCAACCGGTGTGGCCGCCATCAATGCTGGTGGGGTGACAATTCACTCTTTCTTTCAATTGCCTCCTTCTAATTTTTTGCCAGTAGAGACCTCCTTTATGGGGGAAGGTTATACGACTCGTTCGCTTTTAAAACAACACCTGAAAGTAAGCGAAGACAAACGTCGACTGATTCAGGAACTAGAGATGCTGATCATTGATGAAATTAGTATGGTTCGGGCTGACTTGTTGGATGCGATTGATTTTACGCTGCGTTATTTGCGTGGAAGCACACAACCTTTTGGCGAAGTTCAGGTGGTGATGGTAGGCGATTTGTACCAATTGCCTCCAGTCGTAAATGACGCAGAATGGTCCGCTTTTAAGGACTACTATAACACTCCTTATTTTTTCGATTCTTTGGTATGGAAACAGGCAAAAATGATTCCGTTGGAACTGAAAAAAGTATATCGGCAAAAAGATCAGGACTTTTTAAATGTGCTGAATAATATCCGGGACGGAAAGCCGCGACCGGAAGATTTAGCGTTACTGAATACCCGTCACGTTCCCGCAGAAGAGGCAAGCAGTGATGCTATTTTACTGACCACCCACAATCGAAAAGCGGATCGTATTAACCAAAAACAACTGGAAGCGATCAAAAGTCCTAAACTGGTTTTTGAAGCCAAGGTAGCAGGGAAGTTTAACGAATGGACCTATCCGGCAGCAGAAAAAATGATCTTAAAAAAAGGAGCGAAGGTTATGTTTATTCGCAACGATCGGGAGCAACGGTATTATAACGGGAAACTGGCCGAGGTCGTGAGCTATGATGCTCAACTAGAAAAGCTGAAAGTAAAATTTCAGGATGATCAGACAACGTGTTTGATTGAAAAAGCATTGTGGGAAAATATAAAATATGGAACGGAGGACAATGGCAAGATTACGCAAGAAGTAACAGGGTCTTTTACACAGTTTCCGGTCCGGCTGGCGTGGGCCGTGACGGTGCACAAGAGTCAGGGATTGACGCTGGAAGCAGTACGGTTGGATCTGGAAAGCAGTTTTGCAGCGGGACAGACCTACGTGGCGTTAAGCCGGTGCACGACGTTGGCTGGATTAATTATGACCAGTAGAATTTTGGCTCGACACGTAATTATTGACCAACGAATTAGAAGATTTTACGAAGGGTTTCCTGCATCGGATAGTATTGCGGAAAGATTACCAAGAGCAGAAAAAGCATTTGCGTTATATCGAATCCAGCGTCGATTTAAGCTGTATAGTTTAATGATCAATTTGCAAAAATGGAAAAAGTATGTAGGTAAAAGTGGGTTTTCTGAAAAAACAGAATATACGGAAGTGATCGACAAAATCCATGATGCATTATTCAAATTGAAGGATACTTCTATAGAATTTCAAAAGCAACTGCAAGGTTGGTCCGCACGAAGTATGACGGATGACAAGATGCTGGAACATTTGCTGAATAGATCTGATAAGGCAATTGTTTATTTTGCTAATACACTGTTTGAGGAAATGGTAAAACCACTTCATCAACATATCTCAGATATTCAACACAAATCGAAGGTGAAAAAATACCTGAGTTTGGCCGTGAAACTCTACGACGAAATCTGGCGAAAAATAGAGCAGTTATATAGTCTTGGTCTGTACGACAAAAAAATATGTACTGCTAAAGAGCAACACCAAAAATCAGATTTACCCGATTGGAAATCTGCCCGTATTCAAACGACCAAAAAGAAAGGTGCAACCTACGATATTACGCTCGAATTTTTTAGAGAAGGAATGTCGATTCCCGCAATTGCGGAAAAACGAGGATTGGTAGCTGGAACGATTGAGGCGCATATGGGCAGGTGGCTAAAGGCTGGAAAAGTAAAAATCACAGAATTACTATCCGAGGAGCGTTTGCACGAACTGACCACCGCAAAAAAGCAGGTAGCAGCGTATGAAGGTTTTGGTGACTTGATGAGTAAAATTAAGGTAGATTGTAGTTATAGTGAGTTACGCTGGATCATTTGGTATACGGAAGAAAGTCAGATGGAAGTATAGGGTTGTGGTATTTATCTTCGTCTTGTTCCTAAGCGCTTGTCTAAAATTTACATTAGGCTATTCCTTAGTTATAAACGTTAAAAAATCAGTAAGATCACAATTATATTAATTTTTACCGTTAAATTTAGACAACTAAAATCATAGACTTGATTTAACAACATCAATTCTAACATTATCTAATCAATAAAAAAGTAGTTATGAAAAATTTAGCTTTACCGCTTCTCCTTCTTGGGTTTATGGTCGTACTTGGCCTGTCCTCTTGCTCTAAAACCAACGAATGCGATGGCGAATGTGTTTTTTCTGGCAAAGAGATTAAGGCAGAAGTACTTTATCTAAATTGCTTTAGCCAGTTTGGGCTGGTCTTTGAGCATCCAACAGATATCGGTCGTACGATTGTTGGGGTGCCAATAAGCATGAAAAAAGATTTTCAGCAAGAAGGAATAAAAGTCATTTTTGACGGAGGTTTCTTTCTAAACGAATTGTCACCAAATCCAGATTTTCCGGATCCAGGTATCTCTATGGAAGATATTTATCAGCTAGATATTTGGAAAATGACTGGAAGAGAATAGTCAGGAACTATTAGTCATTTGCTTCCTTCGACCGCGTAGGGAAAGTGAACATACAAAATCCCCGATTGATTGCTTCGTGCAATTGATCGGGGATTTCTGTTTAAGGGATTTTAAATAAAATAAATGTTCATTTAAGAGTTAGAACTCCCGTAGTACTTGTATTTTTACACCTATATTTTTAGTTGTTGATTAACTATTAATTTACCGGATATCAGCGCTCAACAACTCAACGACTCAACAACTCAACAATTTGATACACATGAAAATAACCATTGCACAACTTAACTTTCTAATCGGAGATTTTACTGGCAACGTAAATAAAATGCTGGAAGCCGTCGAGACCGCAAAACAAGACGGTGCTGATATTATTTGTTTTAGTGAATTGGCTACCTGTGGTTATCCACCACGAGATTTTTTAGAATTCGATGATTTTATTCGTCAGGCAGAAAAAGCGATTAAACGTTTGGCGAAAGCGGCTAAAAAAATTGCGATCGTCGTCGGTTCACCCGCCCGTAATCCAGTGGTGGAAGGAAAAGATTTATTCAATGCTGCCTACTTTTTAGCGGATGGAAAAATCAAGCACGTAGCGCATAAGGCCTTATTGCCGACCTATGATGTTTTTGACGAGTACCGTTATTTTGAACCAGGTAAGGAGTTTAAAATTGTAAAGTATAAAGGGAAACGAATTGCACTCACCATCTGCGAAGATATCTGGAATATTGGCAATAAAAATCCACTTTATACCGTCTGTCCGATGGATGAAATGATGCCGCAAAAACCTGATTTTATTTTAAATCTTTCCGCCTCACCTTTTAGTTTTACACAAGCAAAAAGTCGAATCAAGGTCGTACGGGCAAATATCAAGCGGTACGGAATTCCTATGTTTTATGTAAATCATGCTGGCGCACAAACGGAATTAATTTTTGATGGTGGTTCTATTGTCATGTCGGCTAACGGTAAGTTACACGATGAGCTTCCTTACTTTGAGGAGTGTGTGCGTAGTTACGAGTTGGAAGCCGTAACGAATAATAAAAAAAGCCGTCCACAACCCAAGGATAAGATGCAGTTGATTCATGATGCGCTGGTGTTGGGTGTTAAAGATTATTTTGGAAAATTAGGATTTAAAAAAGCGATTTTAGGATTGTCGGGTGGGATTGATTCTGCAGTAACCGCAGTGATCGCCGTCCGTGCACTCGGAAAAGAAAACGTTCGCGTCGTATTAATGCCTTCTCAATATTCTTCGGACCACAGTGTCAACGATGCCAAAGAACTGGCAGAAAATATGGGTATTGAATATGACATTATTAATATTAAAAAAATCTACGATAGTTATTTAAAAACCTTAAAACCACAATTTAAAGACTTGCCATTTAATATTGCAGAAGAAAATTTACAGGCCCGTTCTCGAGGAATGTTGTTGATGGCACTCTCTAATAAATTCGGGCATATTGTGTTAAACACTTCCAACAAAAGCGAAGCAGCGGTAGGGTACGGGACGCTCTACGGCGATATGTGTGGTGGACTTTCCGTGATTGGAGATGTCTACAAAACGGAAGTCTTTGAACTAGCCCGTTATATGAATAAAGACGGTGAAGTTATTCCTGAAAATACAATCACTAAACCACCGAGCGCGGAGCTGCGTCCCAATCAAAAAGACGCTGACAGTTTGCCGGATTATGATGTTTTGGATGCAGTATTGTATCAATATATTGAAAAAAGAAAAGGACCCAAAGAAATTATCAAAATGGGGTTTGACGAAAAACTGGTGCGACGCATTTTAAAACTGGTAAATATCAACGAGTTTAAAAGGTACCAGACCGCTCCGGTTTTACGGGTATCTTCCAAAGCTTTTGGAATGGGAAGAAGAATGCCGATTGTAGGAAAATATTTAAGTTGAAAAGATGAGTATCAATAATAAGCGCTGGTATTTAAAGGCGTTTGACGAATTAACCAACCGGGAACTCTACGGTATTTTACAATTACGAACGGAAGTTTTTGTAGTCGAGCAAACCTGTATCTTTCAAGATATGGATGGTAAAGACTACGATAATTGCCAGCATATTTTTTGTAAAATAGAAGAAAAGGTGATCGCTTGTTCCCGTATTTTTCCGTCGGGTGTGACCTTTAAAGAAGCTTCGGTGGGTAGAATTTGTACGAGCCCCGCGCACCGGGGGTCCGGTCTTGGTAAAGAGTTGATGCGTAGGTCGCTGGCAGAAATGGATCGACTTTTTCCCGGAGCGTCCATCCGAATTGGCGCTCAGACCTATCTAAATAATTTTTACAAAAACTTTGGTTTCGTAAACGCGAGTGAGCTGTACATGGAAGATGGGATTGAGCACGTAGAGATGGTACGACCCTCGAATTAAAACTTTGTCTTTGCGCTGAAACAAAAAACTCGTTACCATTAATCTATTAGATCGTTGTTCCTAAATGACCACCACCACTTTTCCTTTCACCTTTCTCGCCATCATTTCCTCCAGCGCCTCCGCAGTTTGCGCCAGTGGATAGGTCGCATGGATATGCGGTTTTAATTTTCCCGTCAGCACCCATTCTAAAAGTTCCAGACTATTTTTCATATTTTCCTTTGGAAAACGTTTCGCAAATTCTCCCCAGAAAACACCCACAATCTGACAACCTTTTAAGAGCGTAAGATTTAACGGAATTTTTGGAATATCGCCCGCAGCAAAACCAACTACCAGGAATCGACCTTCCCAGGCAGTCGCTCGTAAAGCGGCCTCTGAATAAGCGCCACCGACTGGATCGTAAATTACGTCCGCGCCTTTGCCACCAGTCAGTTCTTTGATGCGTTTTTTTAAATCTTCCGTTTCGTAGTTGATGGTTTCGTCGGCACCGTTGGCGACGCAAAGGGCCAGTTTATCTTCGGTAGAGGCGGCAGCGATGACTCGGGCACCCATTAATTTTCCGAGTGCCACGGCAGCTAGTCCAACACCACCCGAAGCACCGAGCACCACGAGGGTTTCTCCCGTTTTTAATTTTGCGCGATCTTTGAGGGCATGGTAAGAAGTTCCGTAAGCTAGCAAAAAAGAAGCGGCAATTGGAAAATCAATCCCTGCTGGTTTTGGAAAAATCTGATTGGCGGGAACAATGACTTCTTCCGCAAACCCTCCCTGCATGGTGAAACCAAAAATGGCGTCTCCAGCTTTTAAATGTTTTACCTCTTCTCCTGCTTCTAATATAATTCCTGCAATATCATTACCTGGCGTAAATGGCAAAGGTGGTTTAAATTGATAAAGGCCCTGAATGATGAGCGTATCTGGAAAGTTGATACTACAGGCTTTGACGGCTACGCGTACTTCATTGGACTTTGGTTGTCCGATGGGGACCTCTTTGTAGACGAGGGTGCTGGGTAGTCCGTATTGTTCGCAAACAATGGCTTTCATTACTAACTTTCTTTTACTTTTAAAACCAACTTCCCATTCTTCTCTCCCGTAAACAACCGCTGAAAAGTCTCGTGAAAATTTTCAATTCCCTCATAAATATCTTCTCGACTTTTTAGTTTACCTTGCGCCATCCAGCCGCCCATTTCCTTTGCAGCCGTTCCGTAATCTTTCGCGTAATCCATCACGACCATACCCTGCATCGTCGCACGATTGACGAGTAGAGATAGATAATTAGATGGGCCTTTAATCGCTGTGGTATTATTATATTGAGAAATGGCACCACAGATCACTACCCGTGCGTGCATCCGCAATCGACCAAGTGCTGCGTCCAGAATTTCTCCACCGACGTTGTCAAAAAATACATCAATTCCTTTTGGACAGTGTTCTTTTAATGCTTTTGCTACGTTCTCGTTTTTATAGTCAATCGCTCCATCAAAACCGATTTCCTCCGTCAGGTACTTACACTTTTCCGGGCCACCCGCAATTCCAATTACGCGACATCCTTTGATTTTGGCAATCTGACCAACGACACTTCCCACGGCGCCAGCCGCTCCGGAAACCAAAACAATATCTCCTTCTTTTATTTTTCCTACTTCCTGAATTCCAAAATAAGCGGTCATCCCCGGCATTCCCAATGTACCGATATACGTAGGCATCGGTGCCAGATTGGTATCCACCGAATAATAATTTTCTCCATCAGTGACGGAATACTGTTGTACGCCACCCCAGCCAGTTAGTACATCTCCTACTTTGTATTTAGAATGATTGTTGGATTTGACAACTTTGCCGATGGTGCCGGCGCGCATTACTTCGCCGAGTTGCACCGGGGGGATATAAGACTTGCTGTCGTTCATCCAGCCGCGCATGGCAGGATCGAGGGAGATATAATGATTTTCGATAAGTACTTCACCGTCACCAGGTTCGGGAACAGGATTTTCCATTAATTTCCAGGTATCCGCATCGGGCATTCCTACGGGACGTTTTTCGAGTATCAGTTGCTTATTCATTTTCTTGTTATTTAACCAGTTATTTTAGTTTTTTTAGAATTTCGAGTGCTTTCTTTTGATAACGACTTTTATCATTTTCGACGACTTCGTAAAGCAAATTATCAGCTTCCTTCATTTTATCCTGAGAAAGATATACAGCAATCAGTTGCCAGGTCGCTTCGTCGTAATAATCAGGGGCATTGATCCGTGTAATTTTTAGTTGTCTTTCGGCGACTGGCCAATTTTTTAATTTTGCCGCGGACATACCACTATAGTAATTAGCCAACACATTATTTGGTTCGGTGTTCAGTACGTTGGACAAAATATTCAGGCTGACGTCAAATTCTTTATTTTGATAAGCATTCAATCCATTTTGTAAGGTGGTACCGGTAATCAATGAATTGTTACCAGAACGCAGCGCACCGATTAGTGGATTGCTTTCTTCCACAAAATTGGCAGCAATAATACGTTCGGTTTCATTGCTTTGCCAATATAGATAACTACCCAAGGGGATACTCAGCAATAGTAAACTAGCAGCAATGCGCATGGCCCAATTTCTGCGTGTAGATAATTTTTTTACAATAGCTGGAGCCGGGGTAGTAACTTCCGAAACCTCCGCTGCGTTTAGAAAATCAAGGGTTGGTAGATCCTCCAGTTTGTGATTTTGGCTATTGGCAAAACCTTCGACCGCATCGGTACACAACGGACAATCCAGGAGATGATTCTCAACGTCGAAACGCTGATCTTTGTCAATGTCCTCATTGAGGTAATTGCGAATTTGTTCAGGATTGAGGCAAGCAGAGTTGGTGAGTATTTCATTCATATTTGTGCAGTTCGAGGAATTGCTTAATATTACGTTTTCCATTTTGGAGATAGCTTTTCACCTCTTTGGAGGTATAGCCCGTTATTTCCACGATTTCGGTATAACTTTTTTTATCAAAAAAAAAGAACTTAATGCAAGTACGTTGTTTTGGTTTTAGTTCTTTAATGGCTTCGATGACCATTTCTTCCCGGTTAGAAGCGACCAGGTTAAGCTTTTTTCCTACTCTGGTATTGTCACCATAACGGGGGGTAAAGGTATCATTATTTTCTTCCAGTCGATGAATATCTTCCTTAAGGTTATCATAATATTTGTTCTTGCGCAGGTGCATCAAACATTCAGATCTAATGACACTATAAAGCCATGAGTTAAAAGCGGAAATTTTAGTGGTAGGAATCTTCAGCATCAATTTTTCAAAAATAACCGAAACGAGATCCTTACTCACCTCGGAATTTTTCAGGTATTTCATACAGGCACCATAAGTCAAATGTCCGTATCTTTTATATAATTCACTGATTAGCTTAGGGTTACCCGTGGATGCGAATTGCTGACAAATTTCTTCGTCGGAAAGTGTTTCAAATGTTATTGCTTTGACAGAAAACATGAGTTTTTTACAGTATGTTTACCATAAAGCTAAGTAAATAAACGAGAAATAAGGAATTTTTGAAGAACTTCATAAAAAATGCAAAGGTGTGTGATGATTTTCAGGCTTATTCGTGTATTGGATTAGTCGCTTGTTACGCAATGCTATCGTAAGAAATCAAGACACAGATTATTGGATACCCCTTAAAAAAGAGGCAAGCAATAAAGTAACAAAATAGTTTACTGCGTTTTTGAAAATTTTGCCGACTCAATGATATATTCCAGATGCATCATATAATCTCTTTTCTTTTTGCCGGGGGCATGAACAAAACAGTCAATAAAAGTAAGTTCGTTGGTTTCTTTATCAAGAATCATATAGCTCAAGAAAGGCCCCCCCATAAAGTCATTGACGATATCCCAAATCCCACGTGCTTCAATTGCATATGCTCCATTGAGGTCGATTGCCTTGGTGAGCATCGGGAGGTCTACATCATTGGTCCGCATATAGGTATCCTTGATTTCTGTGCTAACATATTCCTTGCCTAACTGATCTCTTAGTTCTTTAATTCCTTTTTTTGTAAGCTGGTCCTCGCTGGTATAGGGAATTCTGTGAATCAGGATATTACTGCTTAGAAATTCTGTCTCTTTTCTTAGCCAGAGACTTTGGGTATCCTGGATGGCCACAAAATAGTCGCTTGGAATTCGAATTTCCATTTCGAACTGATCTTTTATCTTTTGTTTGACCGCGCCATTTTCTCCACCAAAATACAGGGTTGCTTCAAACTGTTCCTTATCCGTTTTGTGGAGTTTGTTGGCAATCGCCGGAAAATTTCGTTCCGCCGCATCCAGTAATTTTTCCTTTGAGGGAGCAAACAAATAAACGAGGGTTTGTCCCTGGGCCCATTTATCATATCCAACTTTGATATTAAAATCTGCCTGTTCGTGCGCTTTACGAAGGTTCTCCGCTCCAAGGTCTTTTGTAATAGATTTTACCGTGGGTGATTCAGGGTTACTCAAATCTCCGACCATCAGATAAGCGCGCAGCTCCTTTCGGTACGGATCCAAATTAAGCTCCTGTGGTGTAAAATGCTTGAGATCAAACAATGGCTCAGGTTGTGGTAGAATAGGATAGGCCGCGCCAAAAATATAGCGGATAGAATCTCCAATCTCTCCTTCCCAAACGTCCTGATCGGCAATGACACAAAGCCGGTTAGCCTGACCAAAAGCATTTTTTGGGGCGTTAAATTTGCTGGTTATATCGCTGGCACATCCAGTCCAGATAAGTAGCATTAACAGCGGTAGTATGATTTTGGGAACCATGTCTTTGACAAGTTTTAAATATTTCATTTCGACGATTTTTAATATATTGAGGTAACGCAGTCATAGCGGGCAATCTTGAATATCTGCGCTTTTCTTTCACTAACAAGATGCCTTTGAAGCGGTTTTTGGTGGTTTAACAAAGTTACTTAAAAGGAATGAATCGTTGAAAGAGGGTGCATATCGCAGTAATAACGCCTATTATTTTTGTTAAGGAATGAGTTAATAACAAATTTACGTTTTTGGCTTGATCTTTTTGCCGCTAGTTTCCCCGCCTGACTGACCGTCAGTCGGGCAGGGTTAAAAAGCCTCGTGATAGCGCGGCTATCCCTACGTTTTTTGCCTTACTAGCAACAAAAATCTCTAACCCAAAATTCTTAATTTATTAATACCTCATTCCTAGCGCACCTGCTTCGGTTTTCGTACTCTCCTCTTTTTTTCCTACATTTATTCAATGAAAAATAAACACCTTAACCGCCGGGGTTTTGTACAAAGGGCTACCCTGACTGCATTTGGAGCCGCCATTGGAATGCCCATTGTTTTTGGTCGTTATTTACCCGAAAATTTATTGCCTGTTTTTTTAGAAAAAGATTTTCCAATAGAAGGCAAACATCCCGATTTGGTCTTGTTAAACGACCGTCCCGTCAATGCGGAAACACCTCCACACCTGCTCAACGATGCTGTGACACCCGCTGATAAATTTTTTATTCGCAATAACGGTATTCCACCCAAAAATATTGATCCACAAACCTGGACGCTGACCATCGATGGCGAGTCCGCAAAATCTACGCGGAGATTCTCCTTAGCCGAATTAAAAAGTGAATTTAAAGAATATACCTACCAATTGGTTTTAGAGTGTGGTGGAAACGGTCGGTCCGAATTTAATCCTCCCGCCAAAGGAAATCAATGGTCTACCGGAGCCGTAGGCTGTGCCGCGTGGACGGGCGTACGGTTGGCAGATGTACTGCATTTTGTCGGAATAAAAGACGATGCGGTTTACATCGCTTACTACGGAAAAGATACCCATCTCAGCGGTGACGAAAGCAAGCGACCGATCTCCCGGGGCTTTCCTGTTTCTAAAGCACTGGAAGAGGAGACACTCATTGCCTGGTCGATGAATGGGCAAGCGATTCCGTTGCACAACGGACATCCGCTACGACTCGTCGTAGGTGGCTGGCCTGCGTCTTGTTCTGGTAAATGGCTGGATAGAGTCAGTATTCGTGACCGGGTCCATGATGGTCAAAAAATGGGTGGTCAGGCTTATCGAGTGCCTTGCGAAGCGGTCGCTCCGGGAACAAAGGTGGACGACAAAGATATGTGTATCATCGAGTCTATGCCCGTAAAATCGTTGATTACTTTTCCCAAAACGGGGGCTATTCTGGATGCTCGACAGCTAAAAATAAATGGACATGCCTGGGCGGGTGACCTATTGGTAAAAAGAGTAGACTATTCGATAGATTTTGGTCAAACCTGGCAATCTGCTCAATTATCGTCACCAGCCAATCGATTGGCCTGGCAGGATTTTTCCGCAACAGTGCGTTTTCCAAAACCAGGTTATTACGAAGTTTGGGCAAGGGCTACGGATAGCAATGGTAAAGCCCAGCCAATGATTTTACCCGGCTGGAATCCAAAGGGATATTTGAATAATGCTTGTCACCGGATTGCAGTGCGCATAAAATAAAACATTAAAAATGCATAAAAAAAATACAGTTAATTATAAGGTTTTTTCACTAATGCTGGTAATTGTATTTATTACTTTTTTCGCTTGTGAAACAGATACTTCAAAGACGGCAGAAGCGGCATCAGAAGCGGATATTGATTGGCAGGTACTGCCCGAAGTCAACGAAGCTACTGGTTTGGTCATGGATGAAACTTTTCCGCTGATTATCGCCAATTGTACCCCATGTCACTCTGCAAAACTGATTACTCAAAATCAGGCTAGCCGCGAAGGATGGGCATCGATGATTGACTGGATGCAGGCCACACAAGGCTTGTGGAAATTCGATGAGCACGAACCACAAATTCTGGACTATCTGACTAAATATTACGGCCCTACAGAGACGGGCCGTAGAGAGAATTTGACGGTAGAGTGGTACGAACTGTAAGGACCGATCGCATTTGTATCTACAGACGATTTCGGTTAATGATTTCCAGGAGCTCTTCCCGGTAATTTTTACCAATGGGCAGATGTTTAGGTTGACCTTTTTCGATCACCTCAATCATATTGCCCATCACGGCCTTGATTTGATGGATATTGACAATGTAGGAACGGTGAATTCTTTTAAAAATATCTGATGGAAATTTGGATTCCAGACTCTTCATGGTTTGTAACGTAATCACTCGACTATTTGAACAACGGAGGATCACATAATCTTTCAATCCTTCTACATAAATGATGTCCGAAAATTTTATTTTTACCAGTCTTTTGTCAGACTTTACAAAAATAAAATCTGCATCTTCTTCCGTTGCGGTTGAAACTTCTGAAGCCTGGTCTTTATTTTGCAAAGCAACCTGTGCAATTGCTTTGTTGGTCGCTTTCATAAAACGTTCCAGAGAAATAGGTTTTAATAAGTAGTCAATGGCGTTTAGTTCGAAGCCTTCCACGGCGTAATTGGCGTAGGCGGTCGTAAAAATGACCAAAGGAGGATTCGTCAAGGTCTTTAAAAATTCTGTTCCCGTCAACTGTGGCATTTGAATATCCAGGAACATGAGATCTACCTCCTGATTTTTTAATACCTCATTTGCTTCCAGAGCATTTTCGCAGCGAGCCACCAGATTGATTTCAGAGAGTTGACTGATATAAGTTTCCAAAACATCAAGCGCTAAAGGTTCATCATCTACAATAATTGCGTTAATCATAATTGCTAAATTTTTTGTTTAAGTACAGTTAAGAATAGTTCGCCTAGAATCTGCATTTATTTAATCCCCATTCCTGAATTATAAATCCAAATTGAGGGTAATCGCATATGTTTTTGGGTTATCCTGGATAGTAAGTTCGTGTTTGTTTGGATAAAGTAGGTCAAGTCGTCGACGTACATTGACCAGGCCGATACCACCACTGCGTATATGATTTTGAGTAGGTAAAGCTTCGGCTTTACTGTTCTCGATAAAAAAGCGGACGTGTTGGGTATCCGCCTCCAGTAATATTTTTACAAAACCGGCTGAAATGTGATTATTGGCGCCATGTTTAAAACTATTCTCTAAAAAAGGAATAAAAAGCAGCGGTGCTATTTGCTGGTTTTGGATGGAACCTTTTACTTGAAAGTTGATGTCCACTGTTTTTCCTTTTCGGAGTTTTTCCAGGTCGAGGTAATTTTTTAAATAATGTACCTCCTTGTGTAATTCAACTCTTTTCTCGTTACATTCGTATAGCATATACCGCATCATTTCTGAAAGCTTGATCACGATGTCTGGCGCCTTATCTGATTTTTTTAGGGTTAGTGCGTACAGGTTATTTAAGGTGTTAAAAAGAAAATGCGGGTTAATCTGAGATTTTAGAAAACGCAGTTCACTCTGCATGGTTTGCGTTTGTAAATCCTTACTATCCCGTTGATAAGCCATCCAGTCTGTAATGATTTTGAATAAAGTCGACCCCCCCATTACCAAAAAATTAGTCAAAAAATACCAGGACTGATCTCGGATGATCGTAGGCCTTACTTCTGGATAATATTGAAAAAGTGCGTATAGAATCAGTACTTTTATCGGGGTAATAATAAGGATGGTTCCTAATAAAAACAGACAATATTTCAGAAAAGTCTTTTCCGTTAAAAAATTCGGAATCAGGTATTTTATATTATAATAGACCAACGTAATATAAAAAAGAATACTGATTGCCTCCACCAGCATTTTAAATGCCAGGGGACGGGCCGATTGGTCAATCCAAACCAAACCAATAAAGAGTAGCGACCAGGACAGTGTATGGATCAGCCACGTACCTTTGTGGTTACGCAATTCGTGCAGCCAGAGATTTTTAGACAATGTTTGGTGCATAAATTATGCTATTGGTAAATTATTTTGTCAACCTTCCTGATAATACTATGAAGGAGTTGGTAAGCCTCCTCTTAAACCACAAGAAACGCAAAATTTATAAAGAAGCTAATAAAAATAGATCAAAACATCGTCTGATTCGATGAGTGACCCTGTTTTCTATGTTTTCTAGTTAAAGATGTTAAAGAGAGTCCTTGTTTCTATCCTTTAATAATTCGTAAATTTGCACTTCAACAAGCAAACGCAATGGTATACCTTACAAGAAAAGAACGCTTCAATGCTGCCCATAAATTATGGGTAGAAAAATGGAGCGATAAAAAAAATAAACGAACCTTTGGCAAATGTGCTAATCCCAATTGGCATGGCCACAACTATACCTTATATATTACCGTCAAAGGAAAGCCCGATAAAAATACAGGCTTCGTCATGGACGCCAAAAAACTCAGTACCCTCGTTCGTAAGCATATTACGGATAAGCTTGACCACTCAAATCTTAACCTCGATGTAGATTTTATTCCAAAAAATTTACAACCAACTACTGAAAATTTGGTTATCCTTATCTGGAAACAGCTGAAACCTCATTTAAAAGGTTGTAAATTATACTCCATCCGATTAGAAGAAACCGAGAATATTTATGCCGAGTACCGAGGAGAATAATTAACCATCAATCCTTATTTTTTTAAACAAATTCAAAGAGAAAAAATATATTCCGGATTGGAAATACAATATTATGGGATACGAAAAGAAAGAAACCTACGACGCTAAAACCACTTCAGAATTAAAACAGGCCTACAAAAAAGTTATTTCGCAGATTGGTGAAGATCCAGATCGGGAAGGTCTCCTTAAAACACCCGAACGAGCAGCCAAGGCAATGCAGTTTCTCAATCAGGGATATGGAATGGATGCGGAGAAAATACTGAAGTCTGCCATGTTTAAAGAAGACTATAACAAAATGGTTATTATCAAAGATATTGAGCTTTACTCTCTTTGTGAACATCATTTATTGCCGTTCTACGGAAAAGCACATGTGGCTTATATTCCCAATGGATATATCGTTGGACTTAGTAAAATACCCCGGGTGGTAGATGTTTTTGCCCGACGATTACAGGTGCAGGAACGACTGACCGATCAAATTTTGGATGCCATTAATTCTACGCTGAGCCCACTTGGTGTGGCGGTAGTAATCGAAGCTTCTCATTTATGTATGATGATGCGAGGTGTACAAAAACAAAATTCTGTGACTACGACTTCTTCTTTCACCGGACAATTTAAAAAAATCGAAACCCGTAATGAGTTTCTAAAACTAATTGGTTCTGAGTTGCACTAGCCCCAAATTTTAAAAAGGATTTTTTTACCAAAAAATAATATACTATGATCGCTTACGTCTTCCCTGGACAAGCAGCTCAATTTGTCGGCATAGGCAAAGACCTTTATGAAACATCTGCTATTGCCAAAGATATTTTTGAGACGGCTAACGATTTACTGGGCTATCGACTTTCTGACGTCATGTTTAACGGGACAGAAGAAGATCTGAAAGAAACCAAAATCACCCAACCTGCTGTTTATATGCACTCCGTCGTTAAATATCTGATGGCTACTGACCGACCAAAACCACAGATGGTCGCAGGTCATTCACTAGGGGAATTTTCTGCTCTGGTTGCTGCTGGTGCACTTAACTGGAAAGACGGACTCCGACTGGTACAACAACGCGCCGAAGCCATGCAAAGTGCCTGCGAAGCAAATCCCGGAACGATGGCTGCCATTGTAGGAATAGAAGATGAAGTGGTAGAAAAAATTTGTGCAGAACTAGGCCCCGATGTTGTTCCCGCTAATTATAATTGCCCCGGACAACTGGTTATTTCTGGTTCTGTCTCAGGCATCGAAACCGCCGTGACCCGACTCACTGAAGCTGGTGCCAAACGTGCCATCATTTTAAATGTTGGAGGAGCTTTTCATTCGCCATTGATGCAACCGGCCAAAGAGTCTTTACAAACAGCTATCGAAGCCACCAACCTGACCGCGCCGCACTGTCCTGTTTATCAAAATGTAGGCGCATTACCGATCACCGACCCCGAACTGATCAAAGCCAATTTAATTGAACAATTAACTGCTCCCGTTCGCTGGACGCAAATCATGCAGAATATGATTGCAGATGGTGCTTCGGAGTTTTACGAGGTAGGTGGAAATGGAAAGGTGATCCGTGGATTTATTAAACGGGTGGACCGAAAAATGCCTGCGGAAGCATTGTAAGGAATGTTGACAAAATAAATGACGATTCTATACTTCCATAAAAATAAAAATGTAGATAGAAGGCCAGCCTTCTATCTACATTTTTATTTACAGTCAGGTAAAAATTTTCACCAGTTACTTGCTACTTTTCTCTATCGCGACAAAAAGATCAAGCCAAAAACGTAAATTTATTATTAACTCATTCCTAGCCTTCAAAGTGCAACGAAATTGTAAAGGCACGACTCAGAATCTTTTCAATTACCCGGGAGCGATCCAGATTGTCATCAAAGATGAGGACATTGCTCAACCCGTGTGAAACTTTTAGTTCGGGAGAAAAGATAAAGTAGGGAAAAAAGAACTGTACACCCGCTCCGTATTCGAAGGCAAAATCAGTTGGAGAAATTTTGACCAATGAGTCTGCTTGCCGGGTCCGAGAATCACTTGCTACGTCAAAACTATATTTAATACCCCCGATGATAAATAGTCGGATATCATTATAGGGTTGAGATTTATAACGGATCTGAAAAGGTAGTTCGACAAAAACGGATTCCAGTTTTTGGGAAGGTGTTCGGCCACCACGGGGATTGGCGTATTCAATATTTCTTTCGGCGAACGAAAGAGTAGGGAGAAACCGAAAATCAAAATAATCTCCGATCTTCAGATTACTAACAATTCCCAGGTTAAAACCCGGTCCCGTTACCGAACTGGCAGAGGAAATACTATCACTTTCCAAAAATTTTCTGGACCGGAAAATACGTAAATCAGAAGTATTATAAGCCAGTGTAATACCGAAGTAATAGGGTTTCTGCTGAAATTCCAGAAAATTATAATTACCCTTGGCTTTTTGGGCAGAAGCGGTATTTGCCATGAATAATATCGCGAAGAGGAAAATTATTTTTCTCCCTGATAAATGGAGCAGATGCCTAAACTGAGTCTTTTGCATTGATTAGAATTATAACCGGTTTTATTCATAACCTCTATAAAATCAGGACCATCCGGAAAAGCTTGCACCGATTCGTAAAGATATCGGTAAGCGTGAGGATCCTTTGAGGTTATCTTGCCAATTTGCGGCAAAACGTATTTGAAATAGCCATTAAAAGCTTGCTTAAAAGGAAAAGCGGTCGGTCGCGAAAATTCGAGTACGATCAACTGTCCTTTTGGTTTGAGTACCCGGTGCATTTCCTGCATGCCCTTTTCAAGATTCTCAAAATTTCTGACTCCAAATGCAACGGTAATCGCATCAAAGGTATTGTCTTCAAAAGGTAGATTTTCGGAATCTCCCTGTTGTAAATTAATAATATGAGTCAGTTCCTTTTTATTAATTTTTTTGTTTCCTACCTCTAGCATTTCTGCCGAGATATCTAGTCCGGTGATTTTATCCGCTTTTAGCCGTTTGGTCATTTCGATCGCAACATCAGCAGTTCCGGTAGCAACATCTAAAATCCGTTTGGGATCAAAAGGCTTTAGTCGATCGATCATCTGTTTACGCCAGATCGTATCAATCCCTAAAGAAAGGAAGCGATTTAAGAAGTCATAATAGGGAGCAATACTGTCAAACATTTTTGATACTTGCTCCTTCTTTCCGGTCTGATCGTTCTGTACGGGCTTTACTACCTTAGTCATATTCAAAATTTGTGCAAATTTATTAACTTTTAGAGTCATTAAGCAAATTAATGGCATCTAACATGATTTATTTCCAATATTTAACAGCATCCCGGTGATTAAGTTGGAAATACGGCAAGTAAGTTCTTTCACAAAATTGTCACGATTTCTAAGGGAGAAATTTATATAAAAATTAGCACGTCAACATTCCTTACAGTAATAAAACAACTAATCTCATCCTCTTTTAGGGTAGCCAATAGCCAATAGCCAGGGTGTTCAATCTACACTGTGTAAGCTAAAAAATTCTTATGCAGTTTTTATTACGTTTTTTCGGATTGATCCCAGAGGGATCACATTATGTTAGCCGAGATTCGAGGCCCGCAGTCGTTCGATCCCAGAGGGATCGCATTATTTTCTGAAGAGCAAGTTATCAAATGAATTTATCTAATTGAAATAAATTATCATAAAAATGCAGAGGTTTTTTCAGCTGATTGAACACTCTAGCCAATAGCCAATAGCCAATAGCCAACCGCAAAGTCTAGCTAAGGAACTACGCATAATTGTTTGCTATCTTTTAACAATGTTTTCTAAGTTTAACCTGTCACAAAAATGCCAAAAAAGTAGATTTAAAAATTACTGCTCTGCCTATTATTGTATTGTAAAGCAACTGAGGTCATCTCAAACATTAACCGGATCGAAGTTGAAACCTGTCCAGATTACGATTTTTTATTTTTTTAAAACAAAAAACAACGGAACGTAAATAAACACTGGCAGGTTTTACTTCTCTTTTTTCGGTATTGAATTTGCAAGATAAGACTTTACAGCGAACCCCATATAACTATCTCCCATCTTAATAACTATCTCCCATCTTAATTTCTAGTGTATTAGTACTATAAATTTATAAAACACTATATTTAGTACTTTGCGGATTAATGCACAGGCGTTAAAAGGACCGATTCACCGACGCACTAGTGCCCCAAAATGTCTTCCATTTCCCTTATCCCCCTAACCCTCTCCTCCCCGATACAAATGATAACACACAGTTTTCTATAACATTTTAAATTATTATTTATGACCATGAGAAATTTTTTATCCTTGGGCCTACTGGTCTTCCTGTTAGCAGCTTTTACGAGTCCGGAGGACGCTGAAAACGAAAGAGAAGAAGGGGTCGCAATGAAGAAAGAAGTAAAACTACCTGGCTATATTCTGAAGAAGGATGGCAAAAAAGTAACAGGCCAGATTATTGCTGGATCTATTACCGACAATGAATTGAAAATTACTTTTATAAACCGTTCCGGGCAAAAAAAAGCCTATAAACCAAAAGACATCAAAGGCTACGGGTACGAAGCCGAAATCGAAGATGATCTGGGATTGGGAGATATGGAATGGATTCATTACGAAAGTGCCAAGGCCGATTATCCACCAAAACCGTTTGCATCCAAAGATGTATTTATGCAGCGGGAATCAGAAGGTGCCGTATCGCTATTCTGCTACTACATTGAAGTGCGGAATAATCCAAAACAACCTTTTCGCTACGTTTACTATTTGAAAGATCAAAATGGAAAACTGAGCAAGATCGAAAAAGATGATTTTAAGAAAGTATCAAAAACACTTTTCAAAGACTATACCGCAATGAATAACCGAATTGGTCGCAAGGATTTTTTGTATAAAAATCTTGATAGAATGGTCAGAGACTATAACTATTGGGTCGCCAATCAACACGATGCCGGTGAATACCGCGTCGCCATGAAACAATAATAAAAGAGTCGTAGGGATCAGGTAACTTTATTGCTTCGTTTTTATGATAGAGTAACAACTTAAACCGATCTTTTACTCGGATCAACGCGTGTGTTTTGCTACCGTAACCACTATGGATTTTTCCAATAATGGCGGCTAGCAAAACACGCGTTTTTTTTTACCCCTTTTTTCCGATTTTCCTTTCTTTTTACCTATCTATATATTGGTTTAAACCACTTAAATTTCGTATTTTCGCCCGTCTTCTTTTTAGGAGGAATCTGACTTTTCTTTATTTAGAAAAAGCCTCTACTTTTCCTCTTTAACTATGAAATGCCAATTCGCTGATCATCTAAAGGTTAGCGTGTTATATTTTATCAAAAAAACTGTTAAATGGCTTCTGAAAGAATTATTCCTATCAATATTGAGGATGAAATGAAATCTGCCTATATTGATTATTCAATGTCGGTGATCGTTTCCAGAGCACTACCCGACGTAAGAGATGGATTAAAACCTGTTCATCGAAGGGTTTTATACGGGATGTCTGACCTGGGACTTACTTACAATAAATCACATAAAAAATCCGCCCGTATTGTCGGAGAAGTACTGGGTAAATATCATCCCCACGGTGATCAGTCAGTTTACGACTCCATGGTGCGTATGGCACAGGACTGGTCGCTCCGCTATCCACTAGTGGATGGTCAGGGTAACTTTGGATCAATGGATGGTGACAGCCCCGCTGCCATGCGATATACGGAGGCTAGAATGCAACGAATTACCGATGAGATTCTGGCAGATATTAATAAAGAAACGGTGGACTTCAAATATAATTTTGATGATACCCTTAAGGAACCGACAGTATTACCTACCAAATTACCCAATCTACTCATCAACGGTGCCTCGGGTATCGCAGTAGGTATGGCAACCAATATGCTTCCACACAACCTCACCGAAGTGATTAATGGAACGAACGCACTCATTGATAATCCGGAGATTACGATCGAGGAGTTAATGGAACACATTACCGCTCCTGATTTTCCAACCGGAGGAATTATCTACGGTACGGCTGGTGTCAAAGAGGCATTTTTAACTGGACGTGGACGCGTAGTATTACGGGGTAAAGTGGATATCGATGTGTCTTCTACCGGAAAAGAAACCATCATCATCTCGGAGATTCCTTATCAGGTGAATAAGGCACAGATGATCGTCAAGATGGCGGAGTTGGTTAATTCTAAAAGAATTGAAGGGATTAGTGCACTGCGGGATGAATCAGATCGGAATGGTTTACGGGTCGTAGTAGAAATTAAGCGGGATGCAATGGCCAATGTGGTATTGAGTAAGCTTTATAAATATACCCCACTGCAATCTTCCTACGGCGTAAATAATATCGCCCTGGTAAACGGTCGGCCGGTTATGCTGAATTTAAAGCAGATTCTGGAAGAATTTGTTAAATTTAGACTGGAGGTAATCGTACGACGAACGCAGTATGACTTGAGAAAAGCCGAAGAACGGGCGCATATTCTCGAAGGCTTGCTGATTGCACTGGATCACCTGGATGAAGTAATTGCGTTGATTCGAGCTTCAAAGACCGTAGAAATTGCCCGAAATGGTCTGATGGAAAAATTTGAGCTATCCGAAATTCAGGCGAAAGCAATTCTGGAAATGCGGCTACAAAAGCTGACAGGCCTGGAAAGAGATAAGGTTCGAAACGAATATGATGAGTTGCAAAAGAAAATTGCACACTATAAAGCAATCCTCGGTAGTGAAAAGATGCAGCGTGAAATTATCAAAACGGAGTTGGCAGATATCATGGAGAAGTTCGGAGACGAACGTCGTACGGAAGTGCGTTTTGCAGATGGCGAAATTAGCCTGGAAGATATGATTGCGGACGAAGAAGTAATTATTACTATTTCTCAACTAGGATATATTAAAAGAACAAAGGCTTCTGAATATCGAATTCAGGGACGTGGTGGAAGAGGATCGAAAGGAAGTAAAACCAGAGATGCCGATTTTATTGAACACATCTTTGTCGCTACAACCCATAATTATTTATTGTTATTTACCGAACAAGGACGTTGTCACTGGATTCGGGTTTACGAAATACCAGAAGCTGGAAAAACATCTAGTGGCCGGGTCATTCAAAATCTGATTAATCTACCAAAGGATGATAAAGTAAAAGCTTATATCAAAATCGAAGACCTGACCGATGAGGAATATTGCAATAACAACTATATCATTTTCTGTACAAAAAAAGGAAGTATCAAGAAAACCCTCGTGGAAGCTTTCAGTCGTCCCCGTACCAATGGTATCAATGCAATTACCATCAAAGAAGGAGATCAGTTATTGGAAGCAAAATTGACCAACGGACAAAACGATATTATGATGGCGAAGCGCAGTGGTCGATCCATTCGTTTTCCGGAATCTAAAGTAAGACCAATGGGACGAAGTGCTGCTGGAGTCCGTGGTGTTACTTTATCTGATAAAATAGAAAATGATGAAGTAGTTGGAATGATTAGCGTAGATCCTGCCGATGAGTCTGTAGGTATCCTGGTATTGAGCGAAAGAGGTATGGGCAAACGTTCTTCTCTGGAAGACTACCGACAAACCAATCGGGGGGGGAAAGGTGTCAAAACAATGAATATTACCGACAAAACTGGTTTATTAATAGCGATAAAAGCGGTAATGGAAAACGATGATGTAGTGATCAGTAACCGTTCCGGTATTGTAATCAGAATGATGGTCAGCGATATGCGGGTCATGGGTAGAGCTACGCAAGGGGTCAAGTTGATCCGACTGGATGACAAAGATCAGATTGCTGATATTGCCGTGATTCCACACAGTGATGATGAGATTGTTTTAGAAGAAACGGATACCGTTAAGAACGAAAATTCTCCTGAACTTGATAAAAAAGACGTAGCAGGCCAAGAGGAAGAATAGGGTTTTAACAAATGTTAACAAAGAAAAAGGCCTATTTAACAGTACGACAACAGTCAAATAAGACTATGATCCGTTCTATTTAAGAACAAATCTTTTATCTTTGTTGCAACAAATAAAATTTTTTGAACACCATGTATTATGGTAAAATCTAAATTAAATAACATAACGATGAAAAAATTCCTATTAAGCCTCTGCGCATTTGTTCTGGTGATAGGTAGCGTTTTTGCACAAGACGCCGAAGCCAGCTACAAAGAAGCCAACAAATCCTGGAAAAGTTACGCCACTGCCGGTGGAGATGAAAAAATGGATTTACTATCCGATGCAGTTCAAAAGCTGGACATGGCCGTGAAAGGTGCTGATGCACTGGACGAGAAAAAGGCTATCAAATTTTACAAATTACGTGGTGATGTATACAGAGAATTGGCATTACAGTCGATTGCCAGATACCAATTGGACAACAATTTTGAGATGAAGGACATGCAGGCAGCCATTAAATCTTACGAATCCTACAAAACGATGTACGAAAAAGCATCAAAAAAATATTCGAAAAGAGATGCTATAGAAGGAATGAAAAGTTCTGTCAAGGATATGGAGAATATAGGTAAGGTGGCTTTTCGCCAGCAAGCCTATGCACAGGCTTACCACAACTTCTACAAGCTTTCTAATGGATTTGATTATCTGAAAGAAAACGGACAAGCATCTGACGTTTTTCCAACGGATCAAGCATACAGCGAAAATCTACTTTATGCTGCATTGACGGCCAACGCTGCGGATATGAAAGCTGAAGCACGTCCAATTATTGAGAAATTATACAACGAAAAATTTGACGATCCGGGCGTGTACGAAAACATGTACAAAATTTACGCAGAAGAAGATCAAGAAAAAGCGATGGAGGTTTTAGAAGAAGGTCGTAAAAAGTATCCTGAAAGCGAAGCATTGTTAATCGCTGAAATTAACTACTATATGTCTAATAACAAATTGGACATCCTGGTTGGAAAACTGGAAAATGCGATTGAACTGGATCCTAGTAATACTTCTTTCTACTTGGCACTGGGTAGTACTTATGATAATCTTACACAGCGTGAACTAAAAGCCGGAAACGTAGAGAAATCCAATGAGTACTTTGAAAAAGCCAAAAAATACTATAACGAAACTTTAGGAATTGATGCGGATAATTCTAGTGCGGTTTATTCGATTGGTGCTTTGTACTACAACCGAGCAGCGGCTATGTTGACGGATTTGATTAAACTGGAAGAAGAAGGAGATTATTCCAAAGCAGCCATGGATAAGCAAACAGCGATGCGTGCAGATATTCAGAAAGAATTTGAAAGTGCTTTACCGTTTTTCCAACAGGCAGAAAAGCTGAATCCAAGCGATATGAATACGCTTTTAGCTTTAAAGGAAATTTACGCAAGAAAGGATGATTTTGAAATGTCTAAAGTTTTTAAATTGAGAATTGAGCAGTTGAATAATGGTGAAAATCTGGAGACTTCTTACTTTGCTGACAAATAAATACTTTTTCCAGAGTTGAATAATTCTGGTTCATAAATCCCGAAAGAAGCAGGTCTTCTTTCGGGATTTTTTTGTTTATTGCAAACGGATACCTGACCGCGTATTGGTTAGGAATAATATTTTAATTTTAAATATATAAAATGGACATTCGAACGGAATTGTCGGAGGTGACCAAAAAAATGGAGCGTCTGAAAAAAATTGGAACCCGATTAGAAGATCTAAACCGGGAAGTGACGGACCTGCAGGGTAAAGTGGCCTACTTGGTAAAACAGGTAGACAAAGAATCGGAGGATATCGCCATACTGAAAAAGACCGGAGTAAAATCACTTTTTTATAAAATTCTGGGAAGCAAAGAAGACCAACTTGAGAAAGAACGACAAGAATATCTCGAAGCCAACCTGCGCTATGATGAGGCCCGTAAGTCGCTCGAATTACTGGAGTACGAACGAAATATTCTGGAAGGAAAAATTAAAGCCATGCCCGCAACAGCACGTCGATTTCAGGAATTACTAAAATTGCGGGAACAAGAAATTATCTCTTCTAATCCACAATTAGCGGTCAGAATTAATACCATTGATGCTCAGATTACCGAACGTGAAAAGATGATCTTTGAGGTAGAAGAAGCACTGGCCGTAGGGCTAGATGCTGCGCATTTGCTTGATCAGGTTTTGTCCAAACTCGACCAGGCCGTTAACTGGGGAAAATGGGACATGGTGGGTAGAAGAGGACGGGCGTCCGGACATATGAAACACCGACAAATTGATATGGCCAAAGACCTGGCTTACAAAGCAAAAATATCTTTGACGCAGTTTGAAAAAGAACTTCGTGATATTTATGGACCAGAAGATTTCAAACTCACCGTACGTATACCGACTTTCTCTGCTTTTACCGACATTTTTTTTGACAACCTGATCACCGATTGGATTGTACAACAAAAAATACAAAATACCCGATCTGGCGTCATGAGTGTAAAAGACAAAACGCAGCGACTCCTGGCTACATTAAAGGGAACTGCCCCCAAGATTAATTACGAAATAGCACAACTGGAAGAGGCCCGAAAATCGGTATTGAAAAGTGGGTAGATGAAAAAAATAGTAGTTGTACTATACGCTCGCTGTATATTCATTTGAAGGCAACAGTGCATCATGTTTTTGAAATTGCCATTTTTTAGAAATTTTTTAACTCATTCCTAAACAATACAACCCAAATATGTCTGTAAAAAAAATAGCGGTTTTCCCTGGCTCATTTGATCCCATAACCGTAGGGCACGTCGACCTTGTTACGCGCGCTTTACCTTTTTTTGATGAAATTATCGTCGCAGTAGGAGTCAATTCTCAAAAAAAATATCTCTTTACCCTAGCACAAAGAATGGAATGGCTGGAAGCCTGTTTTGTAGATCAGCCCAGCGTAAAGGTAGATAGTTTTACAGGGCTGACAGCCCATTATTGTAATCAGGTAAACGCCAAGTTTTTACTTAGAGGATTGCGGAACGCCTCTGATTTTGATTATGAAAAAACCATTTCTCAATTGAATCAAATCGTAGGCGACGGTCTTGAAACGATCTTTCTGATTAGCCAACCCGCATTTTCTCACATTAGCTCTACCATCGTTCGGGAAATAATAAAAGGGAATGGAGATGCGTCGAGTTTCTTACCGGAAGCGGTGAAGCTTGATATTGAGAGAAATCAAACTGAAAGCCAAGGAATGGCAAATAAATAAGTGCAGAGTGATCCAAAAAGAGGAAGTATAGAATCGTACTTTATTCTATTAATGATCCTAAAGATAAAACACCTGGAATTATCAATTTTTTTAGCCGATAACGTCCAAGGATTGCTCGAAATATTTCCTTAGCTTTGCCACCATAACGGAATGTTGATGAAATAAATTAAGGCACCATGCTTCCTCTTTTTCTATCACTCTTCGTTACTAATTTCAAATCAAGAAAGTTTTTTTAAATAAAAAATACACCAAATATGACCAACGCATTTTTTGAAGTACCCATCGCTATCAATGAGCCAGTCTTGCCTTACGGTCCGGGCGCTCCGGAAAAGAAGGAATTAAAAATCGCCCTCGCGGCACTAAAGGCAAAGCCCCTTAATATTCCCATGCGAATTGATGGGAAAAACGTTTCTACCAAAGACAAAGTAGCGATGCATCCTCCTCATGATCACCAGCATGTTTTAGGACATTTTTCCAAAGGCGATGCCAAGCACATTAAGCGAGCCATCGACGCTGCCCTAAAAGCAAAGCCAGCCTGGGAAGCCATGCCATGGCAGGATCGGGCGGCCATCTTTTTACGCGCAGCCGATTTATTAAGTGGACCATTCCGCGCACGAATGAACGCCGCTACAATGCTCGGCCAGTCTAAAAATGTATACCAGGCAGAGATTGATGCGGTAGCAGAACTTTGTGATTTTTTCCGTTACAACGCACAGTATATGGCGGAAATTTATGCGCAGCAGCCAGAGAGTGTTCCTGGTATCTGGAACAGAATGGAGCATCGTCCACTGGAAGGATTTATCTTTGCGATTACACCTTTTAATTTTACCTCAATTGCTGCCAATCTCGCAGCTGCACCCGCGATGCTCGGTAACACGATTGTTTGGAAACCAGCCGAAACCCAGATTTATTCTGCCCACGTAATCATGGATCTTTTCGAAGCCGCTGGTTTGCCGGATGGCGTTATCAACCTGGTTTTTGCAGATGGTCCCGTAGCCGGAGATGTCATTTTTAACCACCGGGAATTTGCCGGATTGCACTACACCGGATCAACGGGTGTTTTTAATGAACTTTGGAAAACCATCGGTAACAATCTATCAAAATACCGTAGTTATCCACGGATCGTAGGAGAGACGGGAGGAAAGGATTTTGTGGTTGCCCACGAATCTGCCAATGCAAAAGTGGTCGCCACGGCCCTCATAAGAGGTGCTTTCGAATTCCAGGGACAAAAATGTTCTGCTGCGTCCCGTGCTTACATTCCCAAGAATCTTTGGAAGGACATTCAGAAATATATGAAAGCAGATCTTGCCGATATCAAGATGGGAACAGTTGAAAACTTTACGAATTTTATCAACGCCGTGATTGACGAGCGAGCTTACGATAAAATTACGGGCTATATTGCCGGAGCGGAAAAATCAAAAGACGCAGAAATTATCATGGGAGGAGGGTACTCCAAAAAAGAAGGATACTTTGTGGAGCCTACCGTTATTCTGGCTAAAAAAGCAGATTATAAAACGATGTGCGAAGAAATTTTTGGACCCGTTTTGACGATTCACGTTTACGACCCCAAAAAATACGAAGCCATTTTGAAAAAGGTAGATGAAACGTCTCCTTACGCATTAACAGGCTCTATTTTCTCTGATGATCGTGCGGCAGTTCTATTAGCGGATAAAATTTTAAAACACGCTGCTGGTAATTTTTACATCAATGACAAACCAACCGGAGCAGTGGTAGGACAGCAGCCATTTGGTGGCGCCCGTGGATCGGGAACCAACGATAAAGCAGGCTCTATCTTAAACTTATTGCGCTGGATTTCTCCCCGAACGATCAAAGAAGCGTTTGTACCACCAACGGATTACCGATACCCGTTTTTGGGAGAGGAGTAATTATCTAGAAAAATCAAGAAAAGGTCGACAAGTTACGTCGACCTTTTTTCATTCAAGTCTATTCATAACAAAATATGAATTACCTCGCCCATCTCCATCTCTCTAATCACCAGCCCATGCTGACGATCGGTAATATGATTGCCGATTTTATCAAAAGCAACCATATCGAAATCTACGCTCCGGCCGTACAGCGTGGCATTCATTTACACCGATTTATTGATACTTATACTGATCAACATCCTGTTGTCCGGCAAGGTACCGAACGGCTACGACCAACCCAGGGGAAATATGCTCCCGTAGTGATTGATATATTATATGATCATCTACTGGCGGTCAATTGGGAAAAGTATTCGGCGATATCCTTGGCAGAATTTGCTGCAAGGCAGTATACTTTACTAGCAGCAAATCTGGAAATCTTGCCAAAGAAACTACAGAAAAATCTTCCTAAAATGATCAAAAAGAACTGGCTCGAAGGATACCGTCAGGAAACGGGTATTCGTTATACTTTAGAGCGTATGGATGAACGTACAAAGTTTCCTTCTTCCTTTGTCACGGCCTTTGATACACTGCAAGAATTCTATCCATTATTCGAAAAAGAATTTAACCGTTTCTACCCGGATATAATACAAAAGTCCCTGAAGTTTCAAACGGATAGTTTTTTACCAAAAAACTAGGAAAACTTTAACGTATTCAATTTTAGTTTAGTTGTTTTTTATAAATACTATGAAAATCAGCATTTTAGAGATGTAAACAAAGACAAATACGGCTAAAGCGCCTCACTTTATGCTAAAAAACTAACGGAATTAATTTGAATTTTGATCTAAATTTCCAATCTTAGCACTACAATAACGAGGAAGATATAATCATTTATAGAAATATCCTCTCACAAAATCCAGGTTATTGAAACTGATACTAGTATCACTTAAAGCGAGACTAGATTTACCTTACTCTGAGAAACATAAACTTAATCAATCCACTTTTAGGAATGATATTTATTTATGGAGCATTAGACCTTATATTTTAGGTAATACTACAAGACCATGACTACACAAAAAATTAAAAAAGGGCGTATGCTTTTAGCGGAACCCTTTATGCTGGACCCAAATTTTAGAAGAGCAGTTATTTTACTCTGCGAACATGAAATGGACGGCAGCCTTGGCTTTATTCTAAACAAGCCACTAGAAATGACGGTTAACGAATTAATCGCTGATTTTCCAGAATTTGACGCCCCGGTTTTTTATGGTGGCCCGGTTCAGACGGATACCATTCATTATATACATAATGCCGGTGATTTACTGGAAGGCAGTAAACGTATTGGAAAGGATGTATTTTGGGGAGGTAATTTTGATCAGTTAAAAACGCTGATTAAATCCGGATTGATTGAATCGAGTGACATTCGATTCTTTGTTGGATACGCTGGTTGGGATTTTGGTCAGTTGGAAGAAGAAATGAAAATGCGTTCCTGGGTAGTTGCCAGAATGGAAGCAAATTATATTTTTAAAAATAAAATTAAAAAGCTTTGGCAGGATGTCATGCGCAAAAAAGGAGATGCTTATAGTGTCATCGCTCAAATGTCAGAGACTACTATCTCGAATTGAAGTTAAGAATATTGTCTGAAAAGACGAATTCGTTCTGTATAAAATTATAAAAGCTATTCTGGTTTTCCACCGGAATAGCTTTTGTGCTTTATGCGCAAGAACTTACTGGCAGGATTAACCGATTTACCAATGAGTCTGTTGTAAAAAAAAGAAGAATGAGTTTATGGAATAACATAAGGAATGGCAAATAAATAAGTATAGAACGTCATTTATTTTGTCAACATTCCTAAAGCAATCACACGTTAAAGCAACTCTGGCCTCCGCGTTCTTTGCTTGAAATAACCTTTTATGAGTAAGCTCGCCAATTAACACGAATTAACCTTCTCCCTCATTTTCACCTCCCAATTCTTTGTAAATTCCGTATCTTTGCACCATGATAACGACAGCTAATATATTTGTAAAGTATGGAGATCGAGTCTTACTGGATTCGGTTAACATTGTATTTGAATCAGGACAGAGAGTAGGATTGGTAGGAAGAAATGGAGCAGGTAAATCTACCATGCTTAAAATCATTGCCGGACACCAAACGCCAGATAGTGGTGTCATCACCCGTCCAACGGGTTCTACTTTAGGATTTCTACACCAGGAAATGAGTTTGCCAAAGGGGAAAACCGTTATGGCTGAAACACTGACCGCATTTGAAGAAGCGCTGGCATTACAGACAAAAATTGATGAAATCAACGTAGAACTGGGCGAACGAACGGACTACGAATCGCAGGCTTATCTCGACTTAATCACCGATGTCAGTGACGCTGGTGAACGATTTCAACTCCTGGGTGGACACACGATGGAAGCCGACGCGGAGCGTATTTTGGGCGGACTGGGTTTTAAGTCTTCGGATATGGGCCGTCTCACCGACGAGTTTAGTGGTGGTTGGCAGATGCGGATTGAACTGGCAAAAATGCTTCTACAAAAACCGGATTATCTGCTACTGGATGAGCCGACCAACCACCTGGATATCGAATCCATTATCTGGTTGGAAAATTTTCTAAAGACTTCACCGAGCACTTTGATTGTGATTTCGCACGATAAGCAATTTTTGGACAATGTGACCAACCGTACCGTTGAGATAGAATTGGGCAAGGCCTATGATTATAAAGTAGCTTATTCCAAGTTTATGATCATGCGGAAAGAACGGCGGGAAATGCAACAGGCTGCTTTTATCAACCAACAAAAAGTCATTGCGCAAAAGGAAAAAACCATCAACCGGTTTATGGCGAAGGCCACTAAAACAAAAATGGCGCAATCTATGAAAAAGCAATTGGACAAGATGGAACGAATCGAAATTGATTCGGACGACTCGGGTGCAATGAAGTTGAAATTTCCACCGGCACCGCGAGCGGGTAGTGTGGTGATTGATGCAAAAAAGGTGACCAAAGATTATGGAAAGCTTAAAGTACTCGACGGGGTAGGATTAAAATTAGATCGAGGAGACCGCGTTTCATTTGTGGGCCAAAACGGACAAGGTAAAACCACGTTGGCTAAAATATTGATCAACGAAATTCCAGCATCCGATGGAGATATCAATCTGGGACATAATGTTCAAATAGGGTACTACGCACAAAATCAATCCGACGCTTTGCAGGGTGACCGAACGGTTTTGGAGACGATGGAGTCGCAATCTCCCGAAGAATTACGTCCCCGACTTCGGTCGATTTTGGGATCATTTATGTTTAGTGGCGATGATGTGGAAAAGAAAGTATCCGTACTGAGTGGGGGAGAGCGCGCCCGATTGGCGTTGGCCTGTTTATTATTACGACCCATCAACTTATTGGTATTGGATGAACCTACCAATCACCTGGATATTATTTCTAAAGATGTATTGAAACAAGCGATTCAGAATTTTGATGGAACGCTGATTATTGTCTCGCACGATCGTGATTTTTTAGCAGATTTGACCAGTCGGACCATTGAGTTTAGAGATCAGAAATTATACGAACACCTTGGTGATGTCAATTTCTTTTTGGAAAAACGCGCCATGAATAATATGCGGGAAGTGGAATTGTCCAAGTCCAAGCATCTGGCTGCTGCTAAAAACAAGAAGCAAAATGCGAAAGTTGAGCTAACTTATGAAGAACAAAAGGCCTTAAAGAAGAAAGAGCGAAAAGTGCAAAACGCGGAACGAGCGGTTGAAAAATTAGAAGAAGAGATCTCAGCCATCGAAGCTAAAATGGGGGAACCCGGGTTTTACGAAAGCGAAGCATCTGCTAAAGTGATGGAAGATTATACGGCTAAAAAGAAAGACCTGGATGCTGCGGTAGAAAAGTGGGATCAGTTGGTGAGTGCATTGGAGGGATAGAAAGCATGAATAAATATCTTGGTTCTAAATTTTCCCGGGCATTTTTAGTGAATCCTATTTTTAGATGTTGATAGGATGGGTACAAAAAAAAGTAGGATCAAAGTATTATTCATACTATGATCCTGATCTAAATTGGAATGAAACCTAACCTACAATATTCTTGAACTCGGAGAAAGTTTCTAATCGAAGTATGCCAATAATGACACACCTCGATAGAACGTTATCCTGTTGAATTTAATTTGTTTGGATCAGAAATTTTACAAAAGCACTTTTTCTGATCGAATGATTCTTATTTTTTTATAAGAATGGTACCTTTTTAATACCATACAAATATCTAACTATATCACCACCTGCACATCAACGAAAACCACTAAATTTCAAATTAGGGGAAAACCCTAGGTACTAGTTCAGAATGATTCGTTTTACAAAAAATACAGACTCATCAATCACTCTCAAGTGGTAAACGCCAAGGGGTAACGTCGAAAGATTTACCTCACATTCGAAATCCCCAATCACTGCAAAATCCAGTTTTGAATCCACCGCCTTTCCACTACCGTCTAGTAAGTCGATTTTTACCTCATTTGTAAATGCAGTATTCGGACTCGTCAAAAGGACGTATTTTGGACGCTTAGCGGAGGAAATCTGAATCGCCTTGATGGGGGCAGTTTTTATCATTACTTTTGTACTTAATTATACCTGCAAGTTAAACCCAATTAGAGCCGGGTACATCGGGGAATACATGGAAAATTTAAAATGAGGGGAAACCCTTAGTTGAATTAGAATTAGAATGGTATTCTTCGACGACTGGGATTATTGGGAGTATCCCACGAACATATTAGTGTGTCACTTGGCATCCTGTACCTTACGTTCCTGAAGGAAGGCTTTTGCGCGGACACCTTTAAAGGATCGTCTCAACATTTAGCAACTTAACGTACTGCCGAATAGATTACCCATGGGTGCCCTGAAATATGATTTTCCTAAAGACAGAATGAAAAGGATGTTGGAGGAAAGTGGGAAAGAAGATTGAGAGAATAATTTAAACATGGTTCTCACAAATAATGCAAGTCAGGTATCTGGTAATTAGTTATTTGCCTTTTTGATTGCGCGGTTGAGGGAGCCAAAAGCTAATAGCCAGGGTGTTCAATCTACACTGTGTAAGCTAAAAATTTCTTATGCAGTTTTTATTACGTTTTTTCGGACTGATCCCAGA
>ENA-ORXT01000967-ORXT01000967.1-marine-metagenome-genome-assembly--contig:-NODE-967-length-41078-cov-4.776493_pt1 | contig 41078 bp, 39 predicted proteins | sample MGYA00237868_ERZ511482 | MGnify/ENA metagenome assembly ERZ511482 | reverse complement strand
CGCGTGATGGCCGTTGATGGGCAAGGGAAAATACTTTGGCCCGACCGTATTATGATTCTCTTGGCGCAGCAGGTACTTAAAGAGTTTCCAGGCGCCATGGTAGTTTGTGATATTAAGTGCAGTGACCTGCTAAGCCATGCGGTTAGACAAGCCGGTGGTGAGATTGCACTGTGCGCGACGGGGCACTCACATTTAAAATCAAAAGTGCGCGAAACAAAAGCCCTGTTAGGAGGTGAGTTTAGCGGGCATATTATTCTCAAAGATCGCTGGTCAGACTTTGATGATGGTCTTTACGCCGCTGCACGCTTGCTTGAAACGCTCTCAATGCATCAAGAGAGCTGTGACGCTATTTTTGCCAACATCCCCGAAAATCACAGCACACCAGAGTATCGTTTGCACCTATCTGACCCTGCAGCCGCTAGATCATTGTTAGGTTGTCTAATTCGCGATGCCAACTTTGTCGATGCAAAGCCCTGCTATATTGACGGTATGCGGGTAGATTATGATGACGGCTGGGGGTTAATGCGTGCATCCAATACCAGCTCTGACCTGACGTTTCGGTTTGAAGCAAACTCTGCCAATCGCCTTGAGGCAATAAAAGTTCCCTTTCGCCGTTTATTGAAAAATGCAGGAATAAAGACTGAATTGCCGTTCTGATTGTTAGATAATATTAATTTAACTGTGTAAACACTGTTATGACAGACTCACTAAGCCCTGCCCCTGCTATCGGTAATATTCTCACCGAAATATTGCCGTACATCCAACGCTATGCGGGAAAGACTATCGTCATCAAATACGGCGGTAACGCGATGACTGACCCTTTATTAGAGCGCGGTTTTGCCAAAGATGTTGTCTTGTTAAAGCAGGTGGGCATCAACCCTGTCATTGTGCACGGTGGCGGGCCGCAAATTGCTAACTTACTTGAACAATTAAATATTGAAAGCAAATTTCACGACGGCATGCGCATTACCGATGCTCAAACAATGGATGTTGTGCAAATGGTGCTAGGTGGACTCGTCAACAAACAAATCGTTAGTATGATTAGTCAGGCCGGTGGACGAGCGATAGGTATCACTGGTAAAGATGGGAATCTTATTCGCGCTAAGAAGCTTAAAGCGGGTAAGGATGGCGTTGACTATGGACACGTTGGAGAGATTGTGAGCATCAATCCATCAATCATTAATACCTTGGAAAACGAATCGTTCATTCCCGTGATTGCACCGATAGGTATTGGCGAGGATGGCGCCTCTTACAATATTAATGCTGACATCGCTGCAGGGCAGATTGCTGTTGCGTTAAAAGCAGAACGCCTGCTCCTGCTCACCAACACGCCGGGGGTGCTTAACAAAGCCGGTGAGTTGATGACGGGTTTAACCGCAAACGAGATCGAGTTGCTAATAACAGATGGCACGATTCAAGGTGGAATGTTACCAAAAGTGAGCTGTGCGTTGGATGCGGCAACTCAAGGGGCGGAGTCTGCCTGTATTATAGATGGCCGCGTCGAGCACGCGGTACTGCTCGAACTCTTAACTGACCAAGGCATCGGCACGCTTATTCGTGCATCAGACTGAGATGTCATCGCCATAGTAAATTGGCTCATCAGGCTGAGGTTCAATCGCGCTGGGCTGCATTGATTCTTCAATTGTAATAGAACGGCGCTCAATACCGGGCAATAAGTCAAACTTGCCAACGGCCTGATTCCACTCTAACCGATAACCACGAGTGAGTGGTGCAGGCGTTGTCGCAAGCTCATGATCGACAAGGACATAAACAGGATCGGTATTTAAGAAATTTACGCCGGCCAAAGCAATGCTTGGAATCGAAATAGCTAACGCTAATACTGCAAATTTGTACTTCATAACCATCTCCTTACTCGGTGTTTATAATCTAAATACATCTGTCCAAATTTATTTGTCAGTGACTTCTCCTCTGGAATGATTTGCAGCATTGTTATTATCACTACAAACAGTGGCAAGCAGATAAGAGGGGTCAAACTTCCCAGTAAAAGTGCAAGACCTAGCAGCATACTCAACATACCAAGGTACATAGGGTTACGGCTGTACTGGTACATGCCACTCTCCACAATCGTGTTAGAGTTATCAGGCTTCAAAGGGTTAACCGTGGTTTTGGCTTTCCAAAACAACCCTACTGACCATAAATCAATCGCTATGCCAACGACAATAAATAGCCACCCGATTAAATTCCAAGGTGACGTTAAGAGCTCAGCCATTGGAAAACTGCTATCTAAAAACCACATACCGGCCGCCGTTGAGACAGCATAAATTGGGGGCGGAATTCTTAGCGCTAACATAACGGTCCTTACTTGTTGTCACTCATCTTATAAGACAAGCATTCTAACCATTTGTTCATATCAATTTTACACACATTAAAATGAACAACCACGAGACTTACATATCTTTACACATCGAGCAGCACTAGGCCAATACAGTGTTTGTCTATTGCTCTACAGTATTTTTTGACTAGCAGGCTGACCTGCTCTAATCAATAGTTTAAACTTACCTTAATTAAACACTACCCCACAAATTTTAATTAATAAGCGGCATTCTTTATGACTAATCAACACTCGATCCGCCCGATGTTCCTTATCGGCTTCCTGCTTTGTGCAATGATGATTGCCGTGGCACTGTTCATGCAATATTACATGTTGCTTGAGCCCTGCCCCTTGTGCATCTTCCAACGTGTTGCCGTTATGATTATCGGCGGCATCTTTTTACTCGGTGCGATACACAACCCTTCGGGGAGTTTTGGTGTCAGAGTTTACGGTCAACTCCTTGTATTAGCGGCTATCGGTGGCGGTGCAATTTCTGCTAGGCAGTCTTGGTTGCAGCACCTGCCACCTGAAAAGGTACCAGAATGTGGACCGGGTTTATCTTATTGGATTGATAATCTTCCTTTCACCACCATGTTAAATAAAGTCTTCGAAGGCTCAGGTGAGTGCGCAGAAGTTCAGTGGAGCTTATTTGGATTAAGCATTCCTGAATGGACGCTCATTGCCTTTGTCATCTTCTGCTTATACGGCCTCAAATTACTCATTAAAGGCCGTTAAGTAAGATACAATACTATTTCAGATTAAATGAGGTTTAAACCATGGATGTCATGGATAGAATTAAAAGTGCCGTTGATGAAAATCCAGTTATCATTTTCATGAAGGGCTCTCCTAAGTTACCACAGTGTGGCTTTTCAAGCCGTACTGCACAGGCGTTGATGTCTGTTGGTGAAGAGTTCGCTTATATTGACGTTATTCAAGATCCTGAGATTTTTCAGAACCTGCCGCGCTTCGCTGATTGGCCAACTTTCCCACAAGTTTATGTGGGTGGTGAACTCATTGGTGGTTGTGACATTACCCTTGAAATGCATGAGAGCGGTGAGCTTCCAACAATGATCAAAGAAGCACGCACAGCCGCGGGTTTACCTTTGAGCGATGCAAGTTAGGTAAGTAACGACACCTGATCTAATAAAAAAGCCTCAAATCTGAGGCTTTTTTATTGTCTAACTCAATTATGAGCGTTAACACCCGCCTTAAACGTTAGGCTCTATTGGCTGTTGCTGCCACTAACCCACTTCGAACGGTGTAGTCACCAAAAGATTCTTTGCTTTTTCTCTTACTAACATACTGACCAAACAGACCGTCAAGCAGTTCAAGAATATCTGATTCGCCTAAATTTTCTTTATACAGTGTATTGAGTCGTTCACCCTGTGCATCACCACCCAAGTAGACATTATAACGCCCCATTGATTTGCCGATTAAACCAATTTCCGCCACCACCGAGCGACCGCAGCCATTGGGGCAGCCTGTCATGCGAATCTTAATCTCCTGCTCATACAAACCGTGCTTTTGAAGGATAGGTTCAAGCTTTGTAATCAGCGTTGGCAAATAGCGTTCCGCTTCCGCCATTCCCAATGGGCAAGTGTTCATTGAGACACAAGCAATGGAGTTGCGCCGCATACCTGACAGCTCACGCCCATCGGCATGTTGTCCGCTTTGTTCAAGCAATTGCTCGATTTTCTTTTTATCGCCCGCTTTAATTCCATGCAGCAACATGTTTTGATTGGCGGTTAAACGAAAACCACAGACATTCTCTTTAGCGATATTTAGGAAGGCTGTTTTTTGCTGTAAAAAAGCGGTGTCTTGGACCCTACCATGCTCAACGTGTAACAGTAGGTGCCACAGACCTTGTTGATCTTTATGCCAGCCGTACTGATCGGCTGTCGTTGTAAAAACAGCTTTGCGTGCTTTGGTAAGCTTATAACCCAAACGTGTCACGAGCTCCTGCTGGAACCAATCAATGCCAAACTTATCGATGGTGTATTTAAAACGCGATAATTTTCGATCCTGGCGATTACCATAGTCGCGCTGAATCATCATGATCTCAGCGCAAACGGTTAATACCTGATCGGGCTTGCAAAACCCTATGTTGGTCGCCAATCTTGGATAGGTGTCGTCTCGACCAAACGTCATGCCTAAACCACCGCCAACCGCGACGTTAAATCCCTGCAGGGTATCGTCCTTAACAATCGCAATTAAACCGATGTCATTGATATACACATCGCTGTCATTGTAAGGAGGGATAGCGAGGCCTATTTTAAATTTGCGCGGCAGATAGTGCTTGCCATAAAGAGGCTCAATGACCTCCTCACCACCTTCAACTAATTGGCGTCCCTCACCCTTACCTTCATCTAACCAAATCTCATGATAAGCGCGACTTGATGGCATGAGGTGTTCGCTGATTTTTTTAGCGTAAGCATAAACCTCTTCATTGACCTTAGATAGTGACGGGTCTGGGGTGCACATGACGTTGCGGTTGACATCGCCACAGCCTGCAATGCTATCTAGCAACGCCTCATTCATCATTTGAATGCTTTGCTTTAAATCAAATTTTATAATGCCGTGAAACTGCACCGCCTGACGGCTGCTTAACTTAATGGTTTGATTGCCGTAAGTATTGCTGATTTCATCGATTTTTTGCCACTGCATGGCGCTTAATTCGCCGCCTGGCATGCGCATACGAATCATAAAGGAGTAGGCAGGTTCTAGCTTTTTTTCTTGACGCCTCAACCGCTGATCCCGATCATCTTGCTGATAAGCGCCGTGAAATTTTATGAGCTGAGTATCGGCCTCTGTAATGGCGCCTGTCAGAGGATTGGCAAAACTTTCAACCAGTGACCCACGTAGATAATCACTGTCTTCTTTAAAGGTTTCAACGTCAGTACTGCCCGGTGCAACCACACCGGGGATTTTTTTATTGGGTATAGCGTGTGTCATATCAATACTCTTTAGTAGATGTCACGCTGATAGCGTTTGTCCGTGATTAACTGATCCAGCCAATCGCTTGCCTGCTCTGTTGTACGTGTTGATTCTTGCACAATGACGCCAATCAACGCCTGATGCACGTCTTTAGCCATATGATTCATATCGCCACAAACATACAGGTGGGCACCGGCTTCTAGCCATTGATAAACCGATTTGGCCTGCTCTAAAATACGCTGTTGCACATAAATTTTCTCTGCCTGATCACGTGAGAAAGCAACATCCATTTTCTCAAGCACTCCCGACTTCATAAATTGCTGCCATTCCGTTTGATAGAGAAAGTCAGTTTGAAAATGCTGCTCACCAAAAAACAACCAGCTATTACCGGTTATGCCTTGAGCCTCGCGTTCAAATAAGAAGCTTCTAAAGGGCGCGACACCTGTGCCTGCACCGATCATAATAATGGGTGTATCAGGATTTTCTGGCAGCTTAAAGTTAGGGTTAGCTTTAATGCTTACTTTTAACAAATCCCCTGCCTCAGCAGTTGCCAGCTGCGTCGAACAAACGCCACCGTGTTTTCGACCGCGATAGTCATACTCGACCTGTTTGACCAATACGTGAACTTCATCCGAGCTTGCCGCCTCGCTAGAGGCAATAGAGTACTGTCTAGCGCTAAGTGGTCGTAGCCAATCAACTAATTGTTGAGCTGACAGTTTAGCCGGCCAAAGCTGCAAAACATCTAACACGTCGCTCGCCTCAATTTCCTCTTGAAGCTGTGTTTTATCATTTGCCGATGCAAGCAGTACACAATTGCCAGTAATGTCTGCATAAACCTGCAATTGTTTGCGAGTGATTTGCGTCAATTCGCGTTTTTGTAATAGGGCTTGTTTGAGGGGTAGTTGAAGCTTTTTTAGAGAAACGCCTGTGGCGCCATCTAAGCTTAGCGCTTGGATAATAGCATCAACCAACGCATCATTATTTGGTGCCTCAATGGCGACAATATCACCTGGTGCATAGTGCAAACCGCTCTCTTCAAGTGATAATTCTAAATGCATCACTGACTTGTCGGACCCGTCATCTGTTAGGACGATGTTTTCAAGTACTTCTGCGCTAAAAGGGGTTTGCTCATCGTAAATAACCACGTCATTGTTTTGTGCAAGTGGAAGATCACCAAAGTGTATTGCAGTCGCATCCTTTTCAGCAGGTTTTAGACGCTCTATTATATTGGCTTGCCAAGCTTCAGCCTCATCATGGTAATCAACATCGCAGGCAACGACATCGCTTAACCGGCTAGCACCGAGCTCTGCTAACTTTGCATCAAGTTCATAGCCTGTTTGACAAAATTCGTCATAACTTGAGTCGCCAAGTGCCAATACTGAAAACTTGAGCGCATCCAGTTTTGGCGCTTTAGGACTATTAATGAACTTAAAGAATCCCAAGGCCTCATCGGGCGGTTCGCCGTTACCATGCGTACTGATGATGGCTAACAGGTGCGACTCTTTTTTTAGCTGGCCACTGCGGTAGTTGAGCATGTTTTGCAACGTGACCTGTTTACCTTGAGCTTCTAAAACAGACAGTAATTTTTCAGCAATTTTTCGACTGTTGCCCGTTTGGCTACCGTACAGGACAGTAACTTTTTGTGGCTCAGCGCTAGGTGCTTCAGCGACCTGGGGTTGAGCTAAAGAGAAGTGTTCAAGGGATGCGTCTTGGGTTTGCAGCGAAATGCCGTGCAGATAACCGCTGACCCATATTTTTTGTGCAGCTGACAGCTCATTAACAATCGATGAGGTGTGTTCAATCTGCTGGGGTGTTAACATTTGCATGGGGCTTGTCCTTTAACCACAAACGCCTGGCTCAGACCAAAAATAGAGCACCTCTTCAGGCGCCTCTTCATCAGTTGAATCTGTCTCAGGTATTTCTGGTTTCTCGATTTCAGTGGTTAACGGTTCTAAGGAAAGGTTTATTGTTTCTAACGCGTGTTCAGTTGACATTGCTTACTACCTCCGCTTTGATGATGCAAATTATAGAGTGAAAAATATTCTAATAAAGTGATACAATTTGATATTTAAATCTTAAAAAAAGATAAATGAAATTATTTCAATTGCAGCTCCTAAAAACCGTGGTTAACAACGGGCTTAATATTTCCAGGGCCGCGGATCAGCATTTCGTTGTACAAAGCGCGGTGAGTCGGCAGCTGAGTTTATTAGAAGAAGAGTTAGGCTTGCCGTTGTTTGAGCGCAAAGGCAAACGACTAACTAAAGCAACACCATTGAGCGAGGCCATTGTTAGAGAGGTCGGCACGATTGAGCTTGCTATGGAAAATATTCGTGCCGTCGCAGATGATTTTCGTGACGGCCGTCAGGGCGAAGTACGGATCGCCACGACGCACATGCAAGCTAAGTATTTTCTCCCTCCTGTCCTCAATGCTTTTCGCCAGCGTTATCCAAAAGTTAAAGTGAATTTCTTACAAGGTAATCCAGGTCAGCTTGTGCGTATGTTGCACGACGGCGAGGCTGACATTGCGGTTTGTACAGAGCAGTTAGCCAATGATGAGGCGCTAATGACACACCACTGTTACGATTGGAATCATGCGCTGATCTTGCCAGAGTCACATGAACTTACCCAAGGCACATTAAGTTTAGCGCGCATTGCCGAGCACCCTATTTTGACCTACGTGCTAGGTTTTACCGGGCGCTCCAAAATTGAAAAAGCGTTTGCTGATAAGGCTTTAAGTATTGATACCAGTTTCTCAGCGACAGACAGCGATGTAATTAAGAGCTATGTCAAGCTTGGGTTTGGTGTAGGTATCATTGCTAAAATTGCTCATCCAGACCCTGAACCCGGTTTGGTGCTAAGGGATTTGGCGCCCTTTTTCCCTGAGTCTGTGACGCGTATTGCTTATATGAAAAATAAGCACTTAAAAAATTACGTCACCGATCTCATTGATCTATTACAAGACTTTGGTGCTAAATTAAATACCCCATAGACTTTATTAGTAGTACAGGCTCCTCTTTGGCAGCTGTTATACTTCGCACTGTTGTGCACACTCGTTTTTGCTTTATAGGATTTATGCGATGACTGTTTTTTTATTAACCTTCCTGATTCTTTGCTTGGTCGCCTTTGGTATGTCACTCGGGCTGATCTTAAACAACCGAGAACTCAAAGGCAGCTGTGGCGGTTTGGGTAATATTCCCGGTGTAAGTGGCGATTGTTCATGCTCAAACCCTTGCGAGAAGAAAAAGGCACGAATGAAGCAAGAAGCGAGCAATGCTAAGCAAAACCTTGCACCCAATGAGTCACCGATTGAATTTCGTAAACTCTGAGGTCAATGATGTCTATTCGCCAATTTGATGGAATCAGACCAGTTATTCACACGACAGCCTATGTTGATGAGTCTGCTGTTGTCATCGGTCATGTCACCATTGGGCAAGATGTTTCAATATGGCCCTGTGCGGTGGTAAGAGGTGATGTTAATAACATTGCGATTGGCGCACGCAGCAATATTCAAGACGGTTCGGTGCTTCATGTTACTCATGCCTCTGAAGCGTTTGCCGATATGCCAGGCTATCCTTTAACTATTGGTGAAGATGTGACGGTGGGACATAACGTCGTGCTGCACGCATGCACCATTGGCAATCGATGCTTAATCGGTATGGGCTCGATTGTATTAGATAACGCCGTGATTGAGGATGAGGTCATGGTCGCTGCGGGCAGTGTCGTTACCCCAAACAAAATTTTAAAATCTGGCTACCTGTATGTTGGAAACCCTGCGCGAGAAAGGCGCGAGCTCACCGACAAAGAAAAAGCATTTCTTAGCTATTCCGCTGCAAACTACGTAGCACTCTCCAAGAAGTGTTTGTAAGATAAACATAAAGCGGCTTAACAGCGGGTAAGAGTTGTCTATTTCTAATCTCGCTAAATAAGTTTCATCAATAATAATAATAATTTCTATTGATAGGACAAACGGTATTAATAACACTAAGATTAAGTTTGTGTCGAACGCCATAAAGTAGTTGTATTGGAGCGATTAAAGCCTATTTCCCCCAAATATGCTTAGCGCTCACCACACAATTGCCCCTCTTGATAGATCAGTTATTCGACAGACGGTAAACCATTCGGCGGGTGTTATGGGCTTTTGTTCTACGTCAGCCAGTACAATTTATTCAATAGAATGTGTATGTGGGTCGTTTTACATTTCATTGAATTTTATTGCAAATCAAACCTTCAGGTACAACAAACAATGAGTGCCGAAAAACAAAACGCTGAAAAAAATTCAACCATTCACAAAATTCTGGTTGCAGAAGACTCTAAAACTGAACAGATCCGTATCAGGCAACTGCTTGAATCCACTCATTATGAAGTAGCCGTCGTGGAATCTGGCCAAGCGGCTTTAGCCCTTGTTGACAGTTTCAAGCCCGACCTTATTTTGATGGATATCATTATGGAAGGTGGCGACGGCTATCAGACCTGCCGCAAACTTAAAAGAAACGAAAGCACTAAGAACATTCCCATCATAATGGTTTCGAGTAAGAACAATGAGGTAGATCGCAAGTGGGCTTTAAAGCTCGGCGCACTAGATTACATTGTAAAGCCTTATGCTGACGCTGAGCTCCTACAGCGTTTGAGTGAAGTATAAATGAGTGAGACATTGCCAAGCACTGAGTCTGAGCTGACTAGCGTTTCAGCATTTTACTATACCGTTGCCCAGTACAATATTATTTTAGAGTCAGGGATCAAAACGGAGATTATCGACAAGCGTGATATCTTCCCTATCCCGCATACACCTGCGTGGTGCCGCGGCATGATTAGCCTTCGGGGTAAGCTGATTCCGGTTGTTAATTTGCACCATGTCTTAGGTGATACTGAACAAGGTAAATCACAGTGGTTGCTGATTATTGAGAAAAGTCCTTTCCCGCAATTAGCGATTAGTATCGATCAGCTACCCATGCAACAGGCAATCAACGATGAGAGCTTTAAGTTACTCTTTGAGGAACCTGAAGAATCTACACGCTGGCTTGAAGCCACCGCAAGCGTTGAGAATAAAACCTTCTATAAGGTTAATCATTCCACACTGTTTGAACAGTTAATTCAGCTTAATGAAACATCCCGCGGGGATTTTACAGAACGTCCACCCACCCACAATCCAGATTCACTAGGAAATGATGCATGAGTAGTCAGGCGAGCAAAGCGATAAAAAGTGGTTCAATGTCTATACGTTCGCGTGTAGCCTTATCTGTTACTGCGCCCCTACTTATATTATTACTAGTGAGTGTGATGAGTCTGCTGGCATTGAGAGACAGCTCGACCGCACTGAGTAACCTAAATCAGTCAACCGAACGCATTCATAAAACAACGCTAGTCAAACGTGCTGTCCAGGACGACTTTTTAACAACGCTCAATTATATAAAATCAGGCTCCATTAAACCCACTGTTGGATTGACTCGGTTAGTTAACAACCGAAATAATTTTGTCCCTATATGGAATGATTTCATTACGTCAGTTGAGTCTGAAACGCCCGCAAAAGCGGCGGAGTTTAAAGCAGGCAAAGCGCATTTAGATAAAGGCTTGGACGAATTGATGGGTGTTTTATCTAAAAAAGATACCGATACCGTCAAAGATTTTCAGGTGGCCACAGGCTATTATATTTTTGCCGATGCCGCAGCGACTGGCGCCCCTTTAGATGTCATTTCTGAAATGGGCGACCGCCTATTGACCTCATTAAATGAACGCATCCAAGGAAATCAGGAGAGCAACGAGGCCGTTTTTAAAGAGTCAAAAAGCAATATCGACTTATCTACCACCACTATTGCAACCATTATATTGCTGGGGTTGATATTCATTATGATCGCCGGCGTCATGCTGTATAACTCTATCGCTAGACCCATCGAACACCTCACCAACGTGGTTGATGAATTATCATCAGGTAATAAAGACATTCGCTCAAGATTGATTGGTAGAGACGAGCTCACGCAGCTCGGCGATACCCTAAATCGGATGGTTGATGAACGAGCCGCCTTGGAAAATAAAGTGGCTCAAGACAATGAAGCCATTAATCATTCCGTATTTTCACTGCTAGAGGCAGTATCGGATTTAAGTGATCGTGACTTAACGGTACGGGCTCAGGTGACCGAAGATGCCACTGGACCGCTGGCCGATGCGATTAATCAGCTGGCTGAAGACACAACAGAGGTGCTAGACAAAGTAAAAACTATTTCGCTGTCGGTTGAGCAAACCTCCGTATCGGTTAATGAGCGCTCACAAACGGTTAATCAGCTAGCCCTTGAAGAGCAGGCTGAAGCTAAAGAGACCGCTAAACAAATTGAACGTATTCGCAAACGGTTAACCAGCATTGCACAATCTGCCATTCAAACCAATGACATGGCAGGCCAAACCGCAAAAGCCACGCAAAACGCGTTTGAGTCGGTATCTCGATCAATGAGCAGTATGAGTGAGATTCGAAATACGGTTCAAGACACGGGTAAACGCATCAAACGCTTAGGCGAGCGCTCGCAAGAGATCAACTATATTACCGACATCATTAATGGCATCGCCGAGAGAACCACTGTTTTGGCACTTAACGCTAACATGCAAGCGATGGCTGCAGGTGACGCCGGTAAAGGTTTCTCTGTAATCGCTGATGAAATTCAGCGCTTAGCAGAAAGCTCTCGCGAGTCGACCGAGCAAATCTCTACGCTAGTAAAAAATATTCAACAGGAAACGAAATCGACTATTGCCACCATGGACCACACCATTGAGCAGGTAGTTGAGGGTTCAGCGTTGGCAGAGGAGGCAACTAGTCAAATGAAAACAACACTGGAATCAAACAACCAGCTCACCCGATCTGTTAACGACATTGCCAGTGCTTCTCAAGAGCAGATGGAGATGGGTGAAATACTTCAGTCAAGGGCCACTCGAATCGTTGAAACTACTGTTGCCACGGGACAAGAAATGAGCCTATTAGCCCAACTCACGGCTGACATGTCAACTTACGCAAAAGAGCTAGTGGCGTCGGTGAACGTCTTTAAACTTAAATCCTAGACCCCTAGATAACAGGCTGAGATGACCACAATGACGGATAACGAATGGGCAATCGCTGATGAGCTTGAAGATGTTGCAATGCAATTGGCAGGTCGTGGTCAATTGGCCGCCGAGGTTGATGAACAGACCTGTCAGGCATTTTCATTAGGTGTGATTGAAGAATTTCAGCGGCTGCAATTAGCGAGCGAAATGCTTGAATATACAACGCTTAGCCCTATTTTAGCCTGGCTGATTAACAATACCGAACAGGCCAGTAAAGACCGTGCCGCACTAATACTGTTGCAAAATGAAGAGCATTTCTTCCAATGGGCAGAGCTGCTTGCGGCGAGTCTACGCCAGCAAGATACCTTATTATTACCGGATATTACCAGCTGCTTAACTCATCCCGCATGGCCTACCCCGCTTGCTCAGGAGACACTGCAAACATTTCTATTGTCGCTGGCAAATACTCAAAACCTGCCAAGTGACACCGAATCTGGCGCTTTGATTAAAACTGCTGAACCACACCACATCGATGAGCCAGCAACAAAACAGCCTGTAGAGGCTCCTCGCACCGCCAATACAGACGTAAATAGTAATAAAGCCCCCCAAAGTCGCTACACCATTGAGTGGGACGAGGATGTGCATCCGGAAATTTTGGAAGCGTTTCTTTCTGAGACACCGGATCAAATCAGCGAATCAGCAGCTTTAATCCATAAGATTGCCAGTGGTTCAGCCTCTGCCGATGAACACCAGCTAGCCGCAAGGCTTACGCACACAATTAAAGGCGCAAGTGGTGTAGTGGGGGTTACGGCACTGATCGCCTTTACGCATCAACTAGAAGAGATTCTTGAGTATTCTGTCAAACATACATTAGGGGCTGACACCCAAGAATTATTATCTGCATCGGCAGACTGCTTAGATGGGCTTGGTGAGGCCATGCTAAATCAGCGATTACTGCCTGATGAGTTTGAACCTTTGTTATCGCAATTAGAATCTACTGCAAAAAAATTAAATCAGGCTGATTTGCCTGATGCTTCGCATGCAGCGGAGCAATTAGATGAAGAGCCTAATCCTACGCTTGATGGCTCAGCTGACAGTGAGTTCTCAGCGCCTCCAAAGAAGATAGCTGATAAGGTTGACGTCATAAAACCTGAGTTGGCAGTGGATTTACTGGCATCACAAATGTTACTAAGTACTCCCATCGAAACACCAGTGCGTACTCGGGCTATTAGAACGAATGAGGCAACAATGCGTGTGCCTATCTCGCTGATCGATGATCTATTGAACCTTGCAGAGGAGTTGGTGACCTCAACAAGTCAAGTGAATGACCAAGTAAAGTTCGTGCTAAAACAAGGCCAGCAGCTTCGACATCAAGATGACCGACTTGCCTCTAATATGGACGAGCTTGAGCAATCTATTGATAATCAATTTAGACACGGTCGCCAGCAAAACACGCCAAACAGTGATTTTGATCAGCTTGAGCTTGAAGTTTACAACGAACTTCACAGCGTGCACGGATTACTCAGTGAAGCCATCGCTGATAATCGTGAAATAGAACGCAGTATGCAGGAAAACCTGAGAAATTTAAGCAATCAGCTACATTCGCAGCAGCGTATTAACCGTGAACTAAACGCTACCATACTCGATACCCGCATGGAGTCACTAGACACTCTAACGCCACGGCTTGAGCGCATTGTTAGAGAGACGTGTCGAAGCACCGGCAAACAAGCGGACTTTACAATTAGTGGTAATAACCTAGCGGTCGATACGGACATATTAAAAGGCCTAACCGATCCGCTGTTACATCTACTGCGCAACTCTGTTGATCATGGGATTGAAGCTAAAGCACAAAGACTAGCAAAAGATAAACCGGACGCTGGCTTAATTGAGCTTAGTTTTAAACAAGATGGCCGTTACGTGCTTATGACGTTACAAGATGATGGTGCGGGCATTGATGTTGAGGCAATTTATCAGCGCGCTGTGTCGCAAGGTATTGTTCACGACACGTCAGAAATGACAGAGGCTGAAAAGCTTCAACTCATTCTTCTACCGGGATTTACCACACGCGATGCGGTGAGTAATATTTCAGGTCGTGGGGTGGGAATGGATGTCGTTAATGATGCGGTATCAAAATTACGCGGGACACTAGGGCTTAATACACAGCTTGGAAAAGGTACGACCATAACGGTTCGCCTCCCCCTCACTTTGGTGGCTGCAAATACCTTAATGGTTGAGGTGTCCGGTAGGACTGTTGCTGTTCCGGTCGATAGCATCGACCGGTTACATACGCTGCCTGCTGACAGCCTATCGCTTGACGACACTCAATTGACCACCACAGTCGCTGAAAAAACGTATCAGGTGCTTCGCTTGTCTCAGTTGCTCAATTGGGGCAATGCGCCTATTGAAATCGAACGAACTCACAACGCGATATTACTTGGTCATAAGCAAGCCTCTTTTGCATTGATTATAGATTCAGTGCTGCAACCCCGAGAGGTGGTGGTTAAATCGTTAGCCCCTTGGTTGAGCAATATTCCTGGCATTAACGGTGCCTGCTTGCTCAGTGACGGCGCAGTTGCTGCGGTACTAGACCTACCAAGGCTGTTACAACTCGACATTCCTTCCATGCCATTGCAAGAGAACCAAGCTGATGCACACCAACCTGAAAATGTTCAGCTAGTGATGGTGGTGGATGACTCTTTGAGTAATCGCAAATCGCTTAGTATCATCGCTGAACAACTAGGGTATGAGACAGTGACCGCAAGTGATGGCGAGGAAGCATTAAAATTAATGGCACAGAAAATGCCGGATGTGGTGCTAAGTGATCTGGAAATGCCGCGGATGAATGGCCTTGAACTATCCCAAGCAATTCGTGCTTGGCCCGAGGCGCAGCATACCCCGATTGTCATGATTACATCGCGCGCCACGACAAAACACAGAAAGCAAGCGCAGCTAGCTGGCGTTAATAGCTATATTGTTAAGCCGGTTGATCGCGATACACTTCAGAATCAGCTCAAAAAGTGGTTAAATTAGCCTCATGAGCAATACACAAGATTCTGCACCCATTAGTCTGAGCTTTTTAAACCTTCCTGAAACCGATCGGGCAACCTTTGAGCGTGTGCTGAATTTCTTTGCTGAGCGCGGCAATACCTTTGTCATGTCAAATGAGGCAAATGCTGATCTGGTGATCACAACCGATGACTACAGTCACATTGAAGAGGCGCTAAACCTTCAACAAGACAATTTATTGCTTGTTGTGACTGACGATAAGCATTGCCCACATGGTGATTTGCAGCTGCAAAGACCGCTACTGGTAACGCGTGTAATGCGTGTGATGGAGCAAGCAGCGCAACAACATAAAAAATTAGCCGTGGCTCCCATTGCCCCCGCGGCCGCTCAGCCGGATTTAGAAGCAATACCGAGTCAACCTTATTGTGCATTAGTCATTGATGACAATGCCGCCATCCGTAAACAGCTTGAAATCGAACTGCGCACCTCGGGCATTCCGAGCCAAGCGGCACAAAGCGGTGAGCAAGCACTTGAAATGATTGAAACCGGTAATTACGATCTTATTTTCCTCGACATCATGATGCCGGGAATTGATGGCTATGAAACGTGCGGCAGAATTCGCAGCAATGCGGCGTATAAAAAAACACCGGTCATTATGTTAAGCGGCAAGACAGCGCCACTTGATGAAGTCAAAGGCGTTATCGCCGGTGCAACCACCTACCTGACCAAGCCTATTAAGCATGACCAGTTTCAGCAGGTCTTACACCGTATCACCCGCTGGTTAAATGAATTTCGCTAATGCGTAACATTTCATAACGCGCCCCATCCTGTTCTGAAGCTTACAATGGCCACTGAAGTGGCCAATCTCGTCTAATACTAAAGTCTACTTCTGGCTATTATCACGGTGATAATCCCTGACTGAGTGGCTATTTAGTTAAAATCGGTCATCTAAGCTGATAATATCTCATCTGAAGAGCAGAAGCCGTCCATGGCTTCTTATCGCAGTGATTACCACGGAGAAATTAACTTATGTCTGATAAAACCTTTCCGGTTTCAGCTGAATTTTCTGCTAACGCAACTATCAATAAAGCGCAGTACGATGAAATGTATGCCAGATCGATTGACGATCCGGAAGGCTTTTGGGATGAACAAGCGAACAAATACGTAACATGGTACAAGCCATGGACTAAAACACTCGATTGGAGCTTTGATCAAGACGACCTGCACATCAATTGGTTTACTGACGCAAAACTCAATGTTTCCTACAATTGTATTGACCGCCACCTTGAAACACGCGGTGATCAAACCGCTATTATCTGGGAGGGCGACAATCCTGAGGAAAGCCGTGAAATAACGTATAGAGAACTTCATGAAGCGGTTTCACGCCTAGCTAACGCTTTAAAAGACAGAGGCGTTAAAAAGGGAGATCGTGTTTCACTTTATATGCCGATGATTCCTGAGGCGGCATTTGCCATGCTGGCTTGTACTCGAATCGGCGCTGTTCACTCAATCGTATTTGGTGGATTTTCACCTGAAGCCCTAGCAAGTCGCATCAAAGATTCGGATTGCCAAGTGGTGATTACCGCTGACCAATCCATGCGTGGGGGTAAGAAAGTCCCGTTAAAATCCAACGCAGACATTGCGCTGGCAAACTGCCCGAATGTACATACCTGTCTGGTGGTAAAACGAGGTGGTGACCCGATTAACTGGACAGCTGATCGCGATGTTTGGTACCACGAGGCCGTTGCGGCGGCGAGTAACGACTGCCCACCTGAGGAAATGGACTCTGAAGATCCGATGTTCATTTTATACACGTCAGGTTCCACTGGTACGCCTAAAGGGGTTCAGCACAGCACCGGCGGCTACCTGCTTCAGGCAGCAATGACTCATGAAACCGTGTTTGATTATAAAGACGGTGAGGTTTATTGGTGCACAGCAGATGTTGGCTGGGTAACGGGTCATACTTATATTGTTTATGGCCCACTCGCCAACGGTGCAACGACCTTGATGTTTGAAGGCATACCCACCTACCCTGACATTTCGCGTTTTTGGCAAGTGGTTGACAAACATAACGTTAATATTTTTTATACCGCGCCAACGGCTATTCGCTCTCTTATGGGGGCGGGTGATGAGGCGGTTAAGAAAACCTCTCGCGACAGTTTGCGTATTCTTGGTACTGTGGGTGAACCGATCAACCCTGAAGCGTGGGAGTGGTATCACAGCGTAGTGGGCAATGGTAACTGCCCGATTGTTGACACGTGGTGGCAAACTGAAACGGGTGCTCATATGATGACACCGCTGCCTGGCGTTAATGACCTCAAACCAGGCTCTGCAATGCAGCCTTTCTTTGGGGTGAGTCCGCTATTGCTGGATGATGAAGGGAATGTGATTGAAGGTAATCCTGCGGTGGGTAATCTTGCCATCGATAGACCTTGGCCTTCTATGCTGCGCACCGTTTATGGTGATCACAAGCGTTTTTATGAGACGTATTTTTCTATGTTCAAAGGTTATTACTTCACCGGTGATGGGGCAAAGCGCGATGAAGATGGGCATTATTGGATTACAGGGCGCGTCGATGATGTGCTTAATATTTCTGGACATCGCTTAGGTACAGCTGAAATTGAAGCGGCACTGGGGCTTCATGACAAAGTGGCAGAAGCGGCGATTGTTGGTTATCCACATGATATTACCGGACAAGGTATTTATGCTTATGTGACGCTGATGACCGGCGAAACTGGCAATGATGAACTAAAAGCGGAGCTTGTGAAGCTGGTACGAACAGAAATAGGCCCTATCGCCAAGGTTAATATCATACAGTGGGCACCGGGCTTACCTAAGACACGTTCAGGTAAAATCATGCGTCGTATCTTAAGAAAAGTTGCCGTTAACGAAATCGATAGTCTTGGCGATACCTCAACCCTTGCTGACCCTTCCGTGGTTGATGAGCTTATAAAGAGCCGCATTGACGTCTAAACGACACAACGTCTGAATGCTCAGATAAACAACCCTGTTTTAAGGCCTGGTAAAGTACCGGGCCTTTTTTATTGGATGGTATATTTGTTACTATGAGTGATTCTATTTACCCCCTCGTACGCGATGACTATGCTGAAATATTTACTGAATCTAACCATCTGGGCCATCGTATTAATTGTTATATTGTTTATCGGAAAGCCATACCTTAAGAACTGGATTGTAGGCAGCAGCGCCCCTGTTCGCGCCGTTACAGAGCGGGGTGATTACCTGTCAGATGAACGCAATACCATCAGTATTTTTCAACGAACTAGCCCGTCGGTCGTTTTCATTAGCACCACTGATGTGCGATCGAATCCATGGAATCGTACCGTGAGTGAAACACCGAGCGGCACTGGGTCCGGCTTTATCTGGGATAACAAAGGACACGTTGTTACCAATTTCCACGTCATTAAAAATTCAGCATCGGCCTCGGTGAGGCTATCTGACCAACGTACTTATAATGCAGTACTCGTTGGCGCAAGTCCGCGACATGACTTGGCCGTTTTAAAAATTAACATCCCTATCGACCGCCCTGCACCTGTCCCCATTGGTACCAGCAAAGACTTGCTAGTCGGGCAAAAGGTCTACGCAATTGGCAATCCCTTTGGTTTGGATTACACACTAACGACCGGAATCATCTCTGCGCTAGGTCGCTCTATTGACAGCGATGCAGGTGGGAGAATTGAAAATCTTATTCAAACAGATGCCGCTATCAATCCGGGGAACTCTGGCGGGCCACTCATTGACAGTGCCGGAAGGCTCATTGGGATTAATACTGCTATCTTTAGCCCATCAGGGTCCTCATCAGGCATCGGTTTTGCCATACCTGTCGATAATGTAAATCGTATTATTCCTCAGCTTATTGCCAAAGGCCGCTATACCAGACCGGTATTGGGCGTTCAAATGGATGAGCGTTATAATAGCTCAATTAAACGCAGCTTCGATATTGACGGTGTTGTGGTGTTAGGTGTGACAAAAAATAGCGGTGCAGAACAAGCCGGGTTAATTGGAATCACTCAGCAAAATGACCGAATCTCATTAGGGGATGTCATTCAGAAAATCAATAATCGCGAGGTGAACACGGTAGATGACTTTTTAGATGTGCTAGATGAATACAATGTTGGCACCGAGGTAGAACTCACCATACTAAGAGGTCGTTCAAAAGTGAAGGTGATGGTACCGCTTACCTCACCTGAGAACTATCGCTGAACGCTACCTAATAACAACAATTTTAAATTAAAAAAGCCGCCGTCGGTGTTTATCGACGGCGGCTTATAAATACCTGTGTTAAATCAATTTAGCACGTTGGTTTATCTGCACCACAGCCTGCTGTATTTTTAGTGCTGCTATCGTCATCATCGTCTTTGGTTGCACTGTAAATTAAACCACCGATCAATAACGCACCTGCGATTTTTACTAAAGCAGAGCTTCCACCGCCGTTAGAGGCAGCCACTGAGCGTGTACCTTGGGTTGCCAAGGTATTACGACCTGACGCAACTGTCGTGTTCGTTATGTAACCATAGCCTGCAGAATAGCCGCCATGGACATGGCCTGCTGCACCTGCGTGAGAATGTCTCATGGCATTACCTGAGTTATTACTGTGCGCATGCGCAGCTGAATGATAACCTGCGCCGCAGTTTGCGCACTCAGTTTGTGATTGGGCCGTATAAGAGACGTGAGTGGCTTTTACACCAGAGTGTGAACCGCTACGTGAGTCAGAGCTAGAACAACCGGCTGCGATTAACGATACCGACATTGCCAAAAAAGTAGGAACGACCTTATTCATTGTATCTCCTTGAGAGCTTTTGCTACATGTGTATTTAAATGCGTCAGTTAGCCTAAGAGCCTCTCGAATGATTGACTCTATGGCGACTGATAAGACTAGATGTTGACCAAGTAATGAATAGGCGACAATCCGCGCGATGACTAGCGGTAGCTATTCAAGGATAGTCACAATAGGAACATAAAAAGGCCCGAATAACGGGCCTTAAGAAGTGATTGCTTTGATAATTTTTTCACTTAAAAACAATTAAGTGCTTATTCTTATGATAGCAAGAATGTTATTTCTTGTGGCTGCCTGAGCTGTCATCATCATCGATCGCACTGTAAAGCAGTCCACCGACCAACAATGCGCCGGCCACTGTTGCAAGCGAACCACCACCACTGCTAGCACGTCTATTGTTATGGCCATGCTGTACCGCATAACTACCTGAACCACAGTTTGGGCAATTGTCGTAGGAAGAGTAGGCCTTGTGACCCGAACGGCTTGAGCCTGAGCTTGAACAGCCACTCAATACTAATATTGATGACACCGCTAGTGTTGTTAGAACAACCTTATTCATTGTATCTCCTTTAAATCTTTGCTTATGCTTTTTTGTAATATGAACGATCGTTGGTTTGATATGACGGTGATTTCTCAACATCAATTCACTCGATCGATGATGGCAGGTCAGCCACTACGAACAATCGATGCGATGATAAGCGGTAGTCATTTAATGATGGTTTACGTCACAGGCACAAAAAAGCCCGCTAGGCGGGCTCTTTGACAAATCAATAAATAGTGAGTGGTGATTAAATTCGCGCCACACCACTGTCACGAGCGGCTTGGGCCACAGCCCCCGGTATTCTTTCACCCAAACGTGGATCTAGTGGCGTTGGAATGATGTATTCTTTACCAAATGACATTTCACTTTTGCCATAAGCGTCCATCACAGACTGCGGCACGGGCTCCATCGTGAGATCAGTTAACGCCTTAACCACGGCAATCTTCATGTCCATATTAATATCACTGGCACGAACATCTAAGGCACCCCGGAAAATAAACGGAAAACACAGAACGTTATTAACCTGATTGGGGTAATCGCTACGACCCGTTGCCATGATTAGATCATCACGCGTTGCGTGAGCTAGCTCGGGAGAAATTTCAGGATTAGGGTTAGACAGCGCAAACACAACCGGCTTAGGCGCCATTGATTTAAGCATATCAGCCGTTAGCAAATCAGGACCGGACAAACCAATAAACACATCGGCGCCTTCACAGGCCTCTTCAAGCGTTCGCTTGTCGGTCGTTACTGCTGACATCTGCTTTTCTTTGGTTAGATCAGTACGCCCTTTATGGATAATACCTTTGCGGTCAATCAGCACGATATTTTCATTATCTGCGCCCATACCCATCAACAAATTAGAAGAAGCAATACCAGCAGCACCTGCGCCTAGGCATACAATTTTAGCATCTTCTAATTTTTTACCCTGAAGCTTAAGCGCGTTAACCATACCGGCCGCGATAATGATCGCAGTGCCGTGCTGATCATCATGAAACACGGGGATATCCAGCATTTTCTTCAAGCGCTGCTCAATTTCAAAGCAGCGTGGTGCGCCAATATCTTCAAGGTTTATGCCACCAAAGGTGTCGGCAATGTTAGCCACTGTTTGGATAAACTCTTCTGTGTCCGTTGTGCTTACTTCAATGTCAAATACATCAATGCCTGCAAAACGCTTAAACAATACGCCCTTGCCTTCCATTACCGGCTTTCCGGCTAATGCGCCGATATTACCTAAGCCTAAAACGGCTGTGCCGTCGGTAATAACCGCCACTAGGTTACCTTTGCCGGTGTACTTGTAAGCATCCTCACGATTTTTTTGTATTTCTATGCAAGGCTCTGCAACGCCTGGAGAGTAAGCCAGTGACAAGTCATACTGGGTTGCTGTTGGCTTAGTAATATTCACTTCTAGCTTGCCAGGTTTTGGCTCGGCATGGTAACGAAGTGCGGCGTCTCTCAAATCGGACATACGTGATTGCTCCTCTTAAAATAGGCAGGTATCAATAATATTCAATGCTAATCACCATTGGATTAACACTAGCATCTTTAGTGGATACCTCGGTTGGGCGTCAAATTTATCAGGCATACTCACAAATGGCCAGTAACCTGAAGGGATAATCGCGCTTTAGACACTATTAGTGTTTTAGACTTGCGCCATCTGACATAACATTAAGCTTATTGTAAAAAATAAAAGGCATTTACATGAAGATTATTGACGGTTCACAAGGTGAAGGGGGTGGGCAAATTTTACGTAGCGCGCTTGCGTTATCTATGTGTACACAAACACCGATTCGTATTGATAATATCCGAGCGGGGCGAAGAAAACCGGGCTTATCACGCCAACACTTAACCTGCGTGCAAGCTAGCCAAGCGATTTGTAACGCCGAGGTAATCGGTGCAGCACTTGGCTCTCAATCATTAACATTTAAACCTAAAGAAATTCAGGCGGGCGAATATACCTTTGTCATCGATACCGCAGGAAGCACTGCCTTAGTCTTTCAAACCATTCTTCCCGCGCTTTTAATGGCCGAAGATAAATCGTCGATTCATTTAACCGGTGGCACGCATAATGTGTGGGCACCCAGCTATGACTTTATTGAGCACAGTTTTCTAACGACACTTCGACACATGAATATCCATGTGGAGACTGACCTAAGCGCTTACGGCTTTTTTCCAAAGGGTGGTGGCCAATGGTCGGCAGTCATCCAACCGCTAACTCAAATTAAGCCGCTAACGCTAATTGAGCGAGGTGAAATGCAAGTCTGCGCTATTGTCACGCAGTCTCAGCTTGAGCGTCATGTCGCCGAACGAGAACTCAACGCAGTACAAAAAGGTTTAGGGCTTAAAGACTCTGCGCTGTACATTAATGATGTAGCGGCGGCTTGCCCCGGCAATGTCCTGTCACTGCGTTTTAAGCACCGCGATGGCTCAGCAGAAGTTATCGACGCCATTGGCCAAAAAAATGTGCGTGCTGAACGTGTTGCAAGTCAGGCCATTAATGATGCCAAACGCTATTTAAACTCAACAGCGCTCGTTGGTGAGTATCTTTGCGATCAGTTATTATTACCGATGGCTTTAGGAGCCGGTGGTCGCTTCACAACCTTAAAACCCAGTTTACACACGCGAACCAATATCGAGGTTATCCAGCAGTTTCTGGATTGCAATATAACCATCACAGAACTAAACAACGATTGCTTTGAAGTGCTTATCAGCCACTAAGCTCTATTTCAGTTTGCGCTGTATCGCCGCCAGCGCGCCCCGAAGAATATTCATCTCTGACTCATCCGGCTGCGCTTTTGCAAATAGACGGCGAACCTTCAACATGAGTTGCCCCGGGTGCTGCTGATTCACAAAACCGCTGTCATTTAACACCTCCTCCAGCACCTCGTAGAAATTCTCTCGGATGCCCACGTTTGGTAGGACAACCTGTAAATCCTCATTTGTTAAATTAGACGCTTTAACTGATGTGGCTTCAATGTCCCTATCGAGCTGTTTGCGCAATTCATAACACAAAATTTGCACAGCTGAGGCAAGGTTTAGCGAGCTGTAGTGGGGATTAGCAGGAATACTAACCCGATAATGTGCTAGCTGAATGTCATCATTGTGCAGGCCCATACGCTCAGGTCCAAACACTAAAGCAACAGGCCCTGTTTTAGCGGCCGTAAACAGTTGATTAGCCGCAGGTTCTGGCGATAAAGCGGGGAGATCAAACGTGCGCGGCCGCGCCGTGCAAGCAACCACTAACGCACAATCATGAACCGCCTCTAACAACGTGTCGACAACCACTGCACCCTCAAGAAGATCTTCGGCACTACTGGCCATTTTATTTGCCTCAGTAGAGGGAAAATCACGAGGCTCAACCAAATATAATTGATCCAACCCCATGGTTTTCATCGCTCTAATAGACGAACCAATATTGCCGGAATGGTAGGTCCGCACTAAGACAATACGAATGTTTTCAAAAATATTCACAGACTAGAACGTTACCCACTTCGAATTATTATCAGCAGACTCCACACAGCATTCAAGCAGTCTCACGCCATTTATTCCAGCGTCAACATTGGGATACCATAGCGAATCTAGTGTTGCTTGGTCATGGCTATCTGATGCTTGCATGGCCAAAGCATAGCGATGGTAAAGGTTCGCCCAAGACTCAAAGAACCCTTCAGCATGACCACCACCAATACGAGAGCACACACCCGGGTCATCGCTATATAAATACCCCATGCCTCGGTCCATTAGCTGTGCAGGCTGGCCCTGAACTTCGTAACGAAGCTGGTTCGGGTGCTCATCCCACCACTCAACACTCGCTTTTTCACCAATCACTCTGATTTGTTGCTGATGCATGGAACCTGCATTGACAGAACTCGCCCAAAGGTTACCAATCGCCCCACCCTTAAATTTGATAATGACATTGGCGTTATCTTCAAGCGGCGCACGACTTTTAACAAAACTCTGACGCACACAGCACAATTCATCCACTTCCAAACCCGTAATCATCTCAGCCATTTGAAACACATGCGTGCCTAAATCACCCAACACATAAGTGGGTCCGGAGATTTCAGGATTCATGCGCCATTTAGCGCCCGGACTATGCTCTTCAACCGCCGTGTTATGAAAACCATGAGCAAATTGCATATTGATAATACGCACATCACCTAAGTCCCCACGCGTTACCATTTCACGTGCTTGGTGCAGCATCGGGTAACCCGAGTAGCCGTACATCACCGCAAACACTCGGTTTTTCTTTTCAGCTAGCACTTTGAGTTCTTTTGATTGCTCAACGCTAAACGCTAAAGGCTTTTCACAAACGACGTGTAACCCCGCTTCAAGCGCTGCTTTACTAATTGCGTGGTGAGTACTGTTGGGCGTTGCGATAGATACCGCTTGAATGCCATCGTCGCGTGCAGCTTCTGCGGCAAACATGGACGGGTAGTCTTTATAACAGCGAGATGCGTCTACACCTAAGTTAGTACCGAACTCACGCCCGCGTTCTTCGTTTAAATCAAATGCGCCGGCTTGGAGTTGGAATAATCCGTCTCTGGCAGCACCTGCTCTATGTGCATGGCCAATTTCACTACCACGGCCCCCGCCAACCATGCCCCAGCGAATGGGTTTTGCTAACTTTCTTTCTTCATTAAACATTTTATTCTCTTCTTTTGAAATTGAGTTTTTTATGTCCGCCGAGATAGTGGGTACTTATTTCACTCACTCAGGCTGCGCCTGAAATGCTTCGTTGAAACAAGCACCCACTACCTCGGCTATCTGTAAATTTGTGCTGCGTCATCACAATGTCAAACCGCAGCTTTGGACTAGCGAAGCGTTGGTATGTCGATTCGGCGAATCATTCCAGCGCAGCTGGGTGAGCGAATTGACATACCAACGTTTCGCGACTTTTAAAGCGCCTGCCAACTAGAATCTTTGTTTGATTTAATTGAGGTCTCTACGAATTTAACGCCCTGCAAACCATCTTCAACTGTAGGGAACCAGCGCGCTAAGGGATCAATTTCTTGATCTGTTTTACGAGCGATAATTACATCCGCTAAATCTTGATAGAGATTAGCAAACGCTTCGATATAACCCTCAGGGTGCCCCATGGCAACGTGCGTCGCGCGATTTGCCGCTTCAGATAAACCTGCTCCACCGCGAATCAGACACTGTACTGGTTGATCTATCTGACGGTGCCATAGCTCATCTGGGCGCTCTTGAAACCACTCAATGCTGCCTTTGCTACCAAAAACTTTGATGCGAAGTCCATGAACAGCACCCGCCGCCGCTTGAGTGACGAAAAAGCTACCACGAGCCTTGTTTTCATAACGCGTTAAGATCCCACAATAATCATCTGCTGAACGACCTGGCACAATTGCAGTAATATCAGCGTTAAGGGAAGTTGGTTCTACGCCTGTGATATAAGAGGCTAAATGATAACTATGGGTAGCGATGTCTCCCATAATCAAAGACGGTCCAGCAATGTCGGTATCCATGTGCCAATTAGTGCCGTTTTGCTCTGACTCTGTGAGCCTTGCCAAATGCCCCTGCACATACTCACTTTGTACCATGCGCAACTCGCCTAATACCCCAGACTCCATCATCGCGCGGGCTTGTCGCACCATTGGGTAACCGGTGTAGCTGTAAGCTACGCAGTATTCGTTATCACTTTGTGCAACACGTTTCACTAAATCCTCAGCCTCAGCTAACGTGTTCGTTAACGGTTTTTCGCAAAGTACATCAAAACCACAATCAAGCCCCTTGCAAGACAGTTCATAGTGACTGTTATTGGGCGTCATAATCGCCAACACATCAATCTTTTCAGCATGATTACGCTCGCCTTCAAACAACTCATCAGCTGTCGCATAAGCTCTAGGAATTCCTAAAGACTCACCCATCGATTTAGAACGCTCAGGATTAGAAGACAGAACACTAGCCACTACTTCATACTGCTCATACAAAGTCGCAGCCCCACGATGAATCGGCCCAATAAAAGACCCAATACCGCCACCAATCACTCCCAATCGAAGCTTTCGGCCAATACTAGAAACACTATTAAGCGCCATTTCTAATTCCATTTAGTTGATTAATCGAAGTATCAAGCCACCCTAAGTACCAATCTTCAAATTTCATACGCTCTTTTCCTTCTTCAGATTCAGGGGAAACACCACCTTCATTCGACCTTCTGTCGTACCATATATTGCCATGCTCCAATCCATTGGATATAACCATCCAACTTCTATTTGCACAACCGTGATGACAAATCGGAATTGCACCATTGAGTGCATGCTTCACCCAATATTCGTTTTGCAAAGCCTCATACTCTTCATCAGCCCATACCTCACACGCCTCATTGTACTTTTCAACTGAACTAAAATTCGATTCTTCTGGCTCCCCTCTAGAAAGTATCGAGGTATCGTTAAGGGACTCTGTAAAAGTAAATGGTTTCAAAGGGTTTACAAATACTTCGGACCATTTTTTTAAGTCAAAACAATCATCCATTTTTTCTAAAGGAAACAATCCATAACCAGGCCCTGCACCACCGTTTCCGATTTTTAATAAAAACTCTCTGTATACCTTTGGCAAACTACAGGCGTATTTAATCTCGAACTCATCAATCTCTTTTACGGAGACAATTGGGTTAAATTTATATTCATGACTTGAAGCGCCGAATAATTCTAAGTGTTTGTCTAAACTTTTAAGATCATCCAGCTTGGCATGAATTAGTTCTAAAATTACACTCATGAACTTACCCTTCTTCATTGTGAAAAACTTTATTCACCCAATTTTCCAACGATGTTGTTGTATTTGCTTTACGTAGACCTTCCGAGTCATATCCAATCTGCCTGCTACTTTGTGCTAACGACGAGGGGCGAAGTAACGCAAATACAACAAGCTCATACCTCTAAAAACTCAGTATACTCAACAAACAGTACTGAAATCAGCGAGCCAACCATGAGTCAACGTCAATTCGAACTAACAATTCCTTCAGCCCCTCTAAATATGAGCGAAGAGGAATGGCAAACTCGCCTCGATCTTGCTGCCTGCTATCGTATGGTCGACCACTACGGTTGGACCAGCGTTGTTTACAATCACATTACTTGTCGTATACCGGGAACCGAACACTTGCTGATCAACCCATTCGGCATGCGCTATGATGAAATTCGTGCAACTGACCTTATTAAAATCGACATCGATGGTAACAAACTCAGCGATAGTGATTGGCCGGTTAATCTAGCAGGTTACCTCATTCATTCTGCGATTCATAAAGCACGTCCTGATGACTTACATTGCATCATTCATACTCACGAACCGGTTTCTCAATCTATTTGTGCGATTGACCAACCTGTCATTCCGCTGACCCAAGAAGGCTGTCAGTTTCATGAGCGTATCGGCTATCATGACTTTGAAGGCATTGTTCTAAATGACTCCGAACAAACGCGTATCTCAACGGCACTGGGTGATAAAAATCATACGCTAGTGTTAAAAAATCACGGCCTAATTACTGCCGGTGAAACCTGCACTTGGGCTTTTGTCCGCCACTACGCATTCATCCGCAATGTAGAAGTGCAACTCCGCGCAATGGCTACAGGAAGCGTTCACCCTATTGACGAAAAGGTTATGGAACACACCCGTGAACAATTCGAAGGCGGTGCTGCTCAAGGCGGTGCCAAAGTTCGTCACCCAGAATGGCCAGCATTAGTAAGACTAATCGACCAAAAAGACCCAAGCTGGAAAACATAACCATAGCTATTAAAAGTTAAAGCCAACGTTAGATTGAGCTTGTTGTATTTGCTTTACGTAGACCTTCCGAGTCAAATCAGCTCGAGCTGCTACTTCGCCCTAACGACGAGGGGCGAAGTAAAGCAAATACAACAAGCTCAGCATCGGTTAGCGTTAAGTCAGCACGTTAATAATTCTCATTGCCTCCTCGCGCATTTTTGGCATTATTTTACGCATAAAGTAAGAGCGGTCAAATTGGTCGGGTTCAGCAGCTATTGCTTCACGTAAGTTCTGTCCGACTACCATACGTAGTGAAGTGCCTACATTAAATTTTGCAATTTGAGTTTTCTTTAACTTGATGATGTCAGCTTCAGGTATTCCCGTTGTGCCGTGTATCACCAATGGAATCTCAACCAGCTTTTCGATTGCTTCCAAAAGTTTATAATCAATCGTGCAAGTCGGTGTAGTTAAGCGGTGAACATTACCGACAGCAACCGCCATCGCATCAATACCGCTCTCAACAGCAAAACGCTGTGCCTGCTCAGGCTCGGTAGAAATCGACTTTATATGGTCTCGTCCTTCTTCATATGGCACCGAACCAATCTCACCTTCCAGTGAAATCCCAAAAGCAGTTGCAACTTCAGCGACCTGTTTACTACGACGAATATTTTCATCCAGAGTAAGTTGCGACCCATCAAACATTACCGAACTAAAGCCGGACTTCATGGCCTTATAAACAATTGACTCATCGTAAGTATGATCCAAATGAAGGCAGACCTTTGCAGAGCTAGCTGCAGCCATTGGTGCTAACATACCCGCTAATGCCTCAACACCTAATAGATCAACCATGTCCTTATTAGTTGCCAAGATGACTGGGCGATTTAAAGCCTCAGCAGCATCAAGAATCGCACGTGCATCCTCAAAGCCAAATACATTAATACAGGCTACCGCCGAAGCCGATTTCGAAGCTTCAGGAAGTAAATCATTTAGCGTAACTAACATAGAAAACTCTCGTTAGATTTCAGGGTGCCATCTTAATTAATAACCAATAAATTGGATTCAAAAAGTCGACACAAAACCATAATTTAAAACTACAACGACCCGTTAAAACCTCCAGCAAGTGAAGGCAGTGATTGTTTGTTTCAACGAATCATTTCAGCCGAAAGCTGAGTGAGTGAAATAAACAATCACTGCCTAAACGACTTACCTAGGACTAACGGGAGAACGATCATACTGCTTCATGAACTCTAATAACTCAGTCATCGTCGGCATCGCTTCAGAACAACTAGTCCCAGAGACATTAATCGCCGCTGCCGCTGCACCCATCGCAACCGCATCTTTCAAACTGTAATCATTTAATACCGCATGCAATAAATTACCTGCAAAAGCATCACCCGCCCCAAACGGTTTTTTAGCTTCAACCGGGAAAATATCAGCTTGTAGCTGCTCACCGTCTTGATAAGCCCGACAGCCGTCTTCGCCATATTTAATGATAACTAAACTCGCGGCTTTCGCTAATAAATTCTTTGCGGTTTTATCATCATCGGTGTTTTCTTTATCCGAAAGATACTCCAGTACATCAAACTCTTCACGGTTGCCAATGACAACATCAGCCATTTCCGCAGCGAGTTTATAATAGATCGCTGAAGCTTCAGGGCTTTCCCATGAATAAGCACGGTAGTCGATATCGAGCACAACAACCGTGCCATTTCTCCGCGCATGGTCCATTGCCACTAAAGTCGCTTCACGAGATGGACTTGCACATAAAGCTGTTCCTGAAACTAACAATACCTTGGCACTAGCGATATAACTTTCATCAATGTGTTGAGGCTGTAACGCTAAATCGGCAGCGTTGTTACGGTAAATAACCACTTCCGGAAAACTCGGGCGCATCTCAGTCACCGCTAAACTAGTACGCGTTCCGCTGCTATCGACTTGAATACCGCTGACATCAACACCTAAACTACGAAGATAATCACAGACATAGTCACCCAAACCATCGTCAGAAACACAGCTTATGAATCCAACCTTGGAGCCTAGCTTAGCTAGTGCAGCAGCGATATTTGCTGGCGAACCACCCACGTATTTCTCAAAGCCCGATACTTCGTTAAAACTTTGATTGGCTTCGCAGGCATACAAATCTACACCCGCACGGCCCAAACAAATAACGTCTAAAGAACGACTCTGGTCAACTGATAATAGTAGGCTCATCTTAAACACCACGACGCTGTTTTAAACGCCCCTCGTCCCACTCTGCCATCGCAGCTTGAACAGAAGGTCGGTCACTCACCTCTGGCATCCCTACTTCCCACCAGCTATCGACCGATGACCATTTCGTACCATCAATATCGACAACAATCACAGCCGTTCTGTCAGCCGCTTTAGCGCGTCTAAAGGCACCTTCAAAATCACTGAGCTGGTTAACCTTTTCAGCATGAGCACCTAAGCTTTCAGCGTGTTTAGCAAAATCAACCCTCGGCAATTCAACATCGCCACGAGCCGTTGTGCAGTCTTTCAATAAATTATTAAACGAATCATTACCCGTGTTGTTTTGTAGCTTGTTGATAACCGCAAAGCCTGCGTTATCACACACCACAACAATCATCTTGTGACCGGCTAGAACTGAGCTATAGATATCCGAATTCATAATCATATAAGAGCCATCACCCACAAGCACAATAACGTCCTCGTCTGGACAAGCCATTTTAGCGCCCCAACCACCGGCTATTTCATAACCCATGCAAGAGAAACCAAATTCGATATCAAAATTGCCTTGGCTTCTAGCCTGCCAATTCATATTGAGTTCGGCAGGTAAGCCACCGGCTGCAGTAACAACACGGTCATTATCGGCGGCTAGCTTGTTAACTTGTCCAATCACCTGTGCGTAAGAAGGCATCGCTGTATCAGTGGCTTCAGTACGTTTTGCAACGATATCAATCCACGCAGCGCGTTCTGTAGAAGCCGTTTCTTGCCAAGTGATAGGAGTTTGATAATCAGCTAACAGTGCGCTCAAAGGAACAATAGTTGATTTGGCATCAGCAATAATTGGTAACGCACGATGTTTGTAAGCATCAAAGCGACAGGTATTGATCGCTACCAGCTGCATGTCAGGGTTATTAAACGCAGACCAAGAGCCAGTCACAAAGTCTTGTAAACGTGTACCGATGGCAATAACTACATCCGCTTGCGCCGCTAACGCATTGGCACTATCAGACCCGGTAGGGCCAATTGGACCGCAGTTTAATGGATGATCCCACGTTAAATTAGTACGCCCCGCAATTGTCTCAATAACAGGTATTTTGTGAGCTTCAGCAAACTGTTGTACTTCATCATTGGCGTGACTATAGAAAACACCACCACCGGCAATTATCAGAGGCTTCTTCGCACTTTTAATGATTGCAGCGGCAGCTTCTAAATCAATCTGCTCTGGCTGTGGACGACGGATGCGGTGAATCTTTTCTTCAAAAAAGCAAACCGGATAATCATAAGCATAGCCCTGAACATCTTGAGGCAATCCAATAAACGCAGGACCACAGTCAGCAGGGTCTAGCATCGTAGCAATCGCTTGAGGCAAGCTCTGAATTAATTGCTCTGGTGATGTGATGCGATCCCAGTAACGTGTCACTGGTTTAAACGCATCATTGACAGTAAGCGTTGGGTTATTAAAGTGTTCAGTCTGCTGTAAAACAGGATCAGGCAAACGCGTGTTAAAGGTATCCCCCGATAACATGAGTAGCGGCAAACGGTTGCTGTGAGCAACACCGGCAGCGGTCACCATATTGGCAGCACCAGGACCTACTGATGAGGTTGCTATACCAATACGTTGACGCTTATTCGCTTTTGCATAAGCAATCGCAGCTAACGCCATGGACTGTTCGTTTTGTCCACGCCAAGTCGGGAAAACATCTTGATGGTTCAGCAACTGCTGCCCTAAACACGGCACGTTACCGTGACCAAAAATAGCAAAGGCACAGCCGAATAGTGATTCGACCGTTCCTTCGACTTCAATTTTTTGAGCGGCCAGATATTTGACCAATGCTTCTGCAACAGTAAGGCGAACGGTTTCCATAACAAACTCTACAGCTGAAAATTAATAATTAAGACTATAGGGTAAAACTTTATGCTTTTGCAAACGTTTTCAATGATGCGCGTTAAAAACTCCCGTTTCCTATAATTACGTTGTTTTAAACCAAATATCTTGATAACGTTTTCACAAATTTGAATTAAACAACTATCAATAAATTACCATTAGGGTCAAACATATGAAGCTGCAGCTATCCAATGCGCCTTGTTCATGGGGTGTCGAATTCGCAGGAAGTCCGGATAATCCACCATGGAATTCGTGCCTTGATGATATCCGCGACGCAGGTTACAAAGCGACAGAATTGGGTCCATTAGGTTATCTGCCAACAGACACTGCGCAGCTACGCGATGAGCTAGACTCCCGTGGATTATCACTGCTAGCCGGCACGCTATTTCACTGGCTACACGACCGCTCAAAGCGTGATGAAGTATTACAATTCACTAAAGACAGCTGTAAGATACTTCAGCCGCTAGGGGCTAAGTATATGGTGGTGATTGACCACGTAGCGTCTCCCCGTACCGATCAAGCCGGCCAAGTGGGTACAGCAACTCGCTTAGAAAAAGATGACTGGAATGCAATGATGGAAACTATCCGTCAAGCCTCTGTTATCTGTCAGGATCATGGCATCATTCCAACCCTTCACGCCCATGCCGGTACGTTCATTGAGTACCGTGACGAGCTAGACATGGCGATGAATGATTTGGATGAGGATTTAGTAAGTCTTTGTCTTGATACAGGTCATGCCTATTATGCGGGTATGGATCCTGCTGAAGTGATTCGTAGTTATGCTGAGCGTGTTAAGTACCTTCACTTTAAAGACATCGATGCTGATGTGCACAAATTGGCCGTTAGTGAAGGGGTCGATTTTTACAACGCCATAAGCCAAGGGATGTTTACACCGCTTGGTCAAGGCTGTGTAGATTTTGGTGCAGTTAAACAAACGCTAATCGATATCGACTTTGACGGCTGGGTAACGGTTGAGCAAGATATGGACCCGAAACTTCCAGCAGATCCTTTGCTAAATGCTAAAAACAGCCGTGAGTTTATAGAAGCTAACTTAACTTAGCTAACTGGTCGCTCACAACAAGGTTAAATACTTAAATTATGAGTAAGAACCATGCGACAACCTGCCACTCGCAAGCAAACCGATAGCAATCAACGATCCGTTACGATCGTTGATGTAGCTGAGCTCGCTGGGGTTTCGATCTCAGCGGTTTCGCGTGCGTTTAATGCAGAAGCCAGTTGTTCTGACAATATGCGCAGCAAAGTGTTTGCTGCGGCAGATAAGCTTGATTACAAACCCAATCGATTGGCGCGCGGTTTAAAGTCACGTTCCAATCTTGTGGGCATTATTGTGACCGACTTTGACAATCCAGCTTATCTTTCAATTCTCAATGATTTTACCGCTACCCTTCAACGCAGTGGCTATCACAGCTTGCTGATTAATGTCGGTGCTGACATGGATATGCAAGAAGCTGTTGAACTGGTCATGGAATATCACGTTGATGGATTGATCGTTACCTCATCCGCACTGCCTACTGAACTAGTAGAAGTTTGTCACTCTCAAGGCACACCCGTTGTCATATTTGCGAGGCATTCTCTAAACAACCCTGTCACGGTGGTGTGTTGTGACAATGTTTCAGCAGGCCGTATGGCAGCCGATGCCTTATCAAAAGCGGGGTATAAAAAGTTTGCCTTTATTGGTGGTGTAGAAGGCGCGTCAACCACCATAGATCGTCAGCGTGGGTTTATAACGCGTTTGGTAGAGCTAGGACATTCCAACTGGCAAGTCATCGATGGGGGTCGTCACAGTTATGATGCGGGTTTTGATGCAACCTGCAGGCTTTTCTCATTTCCAGAAAAGCCAGATGCCCTCTTCTTTGCAGATGATATTTTAGCTTGCGGTGGAATGGACGCTATCCGACATGAATTAGGCTTAAAAGTGCCGCAGCAAGTGGGTGTAATTGGTGTTGATGATATGCGTTTTGCTAGTAGTCGGGCTTATGACTTAACGACAATACGTCAGCCGTTTGATGAAATGGTGCAGAAAAGTGTTAGTGCACTGCTTGAACATATAAATGAGGATGAGTTAGTGGTTAAAGCAATCACACTGCCCTGTGAGCTGGTGGTGCGGGGATCGGTTAAATAGTTTCAAATAAGCGGTATTTGATTCGGGTACAAAGCGGCCGTCAAAATGCTATCCTAAGAATTACACTCATTTGATTAAGGCCAGTCATGCGACAAGCACCTCTCCAATTTATTACCGTTGAAGCAATCTTTACTGACCCATTACCCATTAGACACTGACCCATTCATATTTTCTAATACTAAAAAACGACCTATTTACCCCTAAACAAACTTGTCAACGGGTGCAACGTCTGGCCAAGATAAGTTTTGGGCAGCGGCTTCGTCGTTCCATATTCTGCCGGCCAATATTTTCCCGGTAAATGCATCGTATTAAACAGCCAATCAAATAGCACCGTGTGCGCAGAATAGTTAGTATCAATCGCAGGCTTTTCTGAGCTGTGGTGCCAATGATGAAACTGTGGGGTAACTAAAATATACTTTAACGGCCCAAACGGAATATCCACATTGCAATGAATTAACACCGCTTGCAGTGCCGCAAACGCCACATAAATATTTAAAGCCGCCTCATCTGCGCCCAGCAAATACAATGGAATCATCACCATCGCACGCTCGGAAAACACCTGAATAAAGTGGCCACGCGATCCGGCTAACCAATCAAGGTTTTCAACCGAATGATGCACTGCGTGCACTGGCCAAAGCACCCTCACTTCATGATATAAGCGATGCTCCCAATACAAAACAAAGTCAGCGCATAAGACAATTAAAATCACCTGCACCATAACAGGCATCGATTGAATCGTTTGCTGTACCGAAGCACTGACCGCCCAATCAAAATGGCTCGCATGGTAATTTCCATAAATAATAATGGCGGAGATGGCGAGATGGTTAAAGCAAAAATAAAAGAGATCCAGTCCCCATTCATCGCGTAAAATGACTTGGCTTTTATACTTAGGAAACAGCTTTTCAAGTGTAATGAAGATAAAAGCGGACCCTAAAAACGCCAAAATTAACCAGTCAACACCAAGCGACAGCTTGGATGGGGCGACATCTCCAACAGGCACTGTATAGCCACCTAATAAAAAAGCCGCGACGGTTAACGCAATCCCTAGTGTGCCGAGCGATCGGTATTTTTTTAGCATAAAGGTTAACGCGCCAAAAAACAGCGAGAAATACATGCCGTATTTAAGAACACTTTGCAGCGTTTCAGCGTCGTATAGTTGGCGCAGCTCAGTGGTTGTAAGGTATGAGGGGAATAAATAAGCCAGTACTCCCAGCAAACTCAACGCACCAAGCAGTACCGAGCTATACCCGCTAATCTTGCCTTCGCCTAAGCGAAACTGATTGTTGGTATTAAGTTCGACCTTGCGGTCTCGATAGTTGTATTGATTGTCCATAGTCGTGTGCTGCTTAGAAAGTGCTAACCCAAACGCTTAGTGGTTTGCTCGTGAAGTGATTGTCTAAAATCTTTCAGTGGCCACTTCGATGCCAATGCACGTTGCATTAATTGTTTTTGCGTTTGCGGTGCCATACCCGCTGACGGTGGGTCCGTATCTAGATTAGTCGGAAACGAATAGCCTTCACAAGTGTTATTTAACACCGCCTCCAATTCAAGCTCAGACAAAGTTGGTATTTTTTCAAGCAGCGCAGGATAAATCGCCAGACACATAGACTCACGCTCAACCGTTTCCATCGCTCGACCAAACGCTGAGGATACCTGAAACAGATTGGCTATTCGGTGAAAATCTGTGGTTTGATTACTCCCCGCAGCGTGAAACAGCGCGGGGTTAAAAAACATCGCGTCGCCCTGCTTTAAGGCCAATTGAATAGCATGCTGGTCAAAGTAGGTTTTAAAGTCATCGTTACGCCAAGCGAGATAGCCTTCGGGGTATTGCTGCGAAAACGGCAGCAACAATGTCGGTCCTGACTCTATGGGCATGTCGGTGTGCGCCACGGCACCTTGCAGCGTTAGCATTGAAGACATCGAGTGAACATGGGGTGGGTAATGCTTTAGCAACGCCTCATGTTGAAAACCCAGGTGATAGTCACGGTGCGGCGCCTGTGCTTCGCCACCGGGTCTTACGACATTGACCTGTGCGGTGAGTTGATAATGTGGTCCTAGCCATGCCTCAGATATCAATGTAAACAATGGATTTTTGTAATAATCAAGATAGCGTTCAGGTGAATGAAGCGCCGCTTTTTGCAAGCTATTCCAAATACGACCGTTAGCGCCAGCTTGTGCAAAATGGTCTGCGCCGGTGCAGCCTGATTGCTGCTCAAAGAGTTCGTCTAATAAATTATTATGCGCATGGATAACGCTAAGATCATCAAAAAAACCTTGAATTACAAAAACGCCAGGCCCTGACTGAAGTACTTTCACAAGCTCTTGTTGAATAGCCTGCTTCGCGGCGGCCTCTGTTTGGTAATGACTTAACAACGCCGCCGAGTAGCACACCACATCAGCCTCAATATGTGTGGCCAGTGGGTAGTCAGCACGATCTGTTTGTTGATCGCAAATCTCTGCAAAAACAGCAACATTTAACGGGTCATGATGAGTTTTCATGGTGCTGACCTAAATAGTATTTTTAATAAATTATAAAAGAGAAAAAGTCGTATTGGAATATTTATTCCTTTTCTCAATAAAAATGAAATTATCTTTCTAAGGTGCTAGTATCAAATAAGAAATCACTTACGGAAAAACCGCTTATGCGTCAATCAAACGCTACTCCTACGCCAAAGCTCGTTGATGCTGAAGCGTTGCCCAAAAGTGTTGACGCGCTACACTCCCTAATCGCAGAACAGCAGCAGCAATTAAGCGCACGCTTAAAGCTGGTGGCGGTATACCTAGTCGAGCACCCTCAACAGGTGGCTTTTAACACGCTTGCTGACATTGCTAAAGCCGCAGGCGTCCACGCCTCAACACTCGTAAGGTTTGCCAATCACTTTGGCTTTGGTGGATTTTCAGAGCTTCAAAAATTGTACAAAAACCAGCTATTACAACACCCCAGCAACTACCGTGAGCGCATTAGCCAGCTAAAGAAAACCGACGGTGAGAACGCCGATTCATCACCTGCCCACCTACTTCATGAATTTATCGATGGGAACCAACTGGCGCTTTCATTGCTGCAACAGCAGGTGGCACCGAAGCTGCTTGACGAGGCGGTAGAGACGCTAGTGAAGGCTAAAGAAGTGTTTATTTGTGGAATACGCAGGGTTTATCCCGTGGCGACTTTTCTTAACTACACACTAAGCCAAATGGATGTGCGCTGTTCACTTATCGATGGTCAAGGCAGCATGCAGACAGAGCAAGGCAAATGGATGGATGAAGCCTCAGCGTTAATTGCGATCACGTTTAACCCTTATGGGAAAATACCTAAAGAAACTGTCGAGCTGGCAAGGCGGAAAAACGCTAAAATCATCCTAATTACTGACAGCGAGCTGTGCCCGTTGGCACCACTAGCAGACCACTTATTTATTGTTCGTGAAGCAGAAGTTCGCGCTTTTCGATCGCTCAACTCAACGTTGTGCTTGGCACAGACCTTGTGTGTTGCCTTGGGTTATCGAAAACAAGACAACACACCGGGTCAGTAAACTTAGTAGGCGATCATCACCTCATTGCGACGAAAGAATGGCAGTGTCCAAGGCGGATCGTAGCGCGAAAGCTCGGCTTTACCCTTTGGTTGGATGTTCTTAGTCTTTAACCAATCTTCTAGTTTAGCCGTCATATTGGCAACTTTTTGTGCGCCTGAGAAGCCAGAAAAACGAATCACTGCGTAATTGCGTTTTGGGATTTGCTTTAATGTCACGGCTGAGTTATTTGGTGTCGGCAATGTCTCCATGGTGTATTTGCTAGGCATAACAAAGTGTACACGCCATTGGTTACTGTCCTGCTCCATGGTAACGGGTGCGGTCATACTAATTTTTTCTGAGCCACCCGCCTCCATTGTAACGGGAGTGGTCATGCTGATTTTTTCAGAACTGCCTTTTTGAGACGTATTACCACCAAAGATGTAACCTGCAATCTGTTTAAACCCTGCGTTAGATGCCTGCTTCATATTACCTGACACCAACACTTCAGCGATGATTTTAGGTTCATAGGCACGTAACTCGAACGGGCCTGACTTTTCGATAACGCTATAGGTTGGCTCTTCAATGGCTGCCATAGTGACTCCTGTAAAAAATAGAGATACGAACCCTAAAACTAATGTTGATTTGATTGTATAGAGTAGATTTTGCATGTCCTATGCTCCGAGTAAATAAATAGATAGTCGATTTAATTGGAAGTTTCACATAGAAAATGTGAAATAAACGTGAAGAGGTGATGTGACTCTTCACGTGATCAAACAGTAATCATGGAGTGATCAGCTTCATTTAAAATCCAACCGCCAAATACTTGTTGCAAGCTTCGCCAGACGGTTTTGGTTGTGCGCAGCGTCTTTTGTGCAAAGCTTGCTTTGAACTGCCCTCACTATTGTAAGATAAGGCTTGGATATGCAAGAATTGCACACCCGACTTGTTAAACTGTCATCGCTCAAATACTGTTAAATCCAGCTACTGAGGAATTCATATTATGCTGAAAAACGCCGTATTATCGCTCACGCTAATGACGTCTAGTTCAACGTCTGCAGCCGCGCTAGCTTCCGCACCTGCACTAAAAACACCTGCGCCAGTGATTTATCTAGCGGACAACTTAGATGAAGCGGATAATCTTGGCTGGTGCATCGATACCGTTGGGCGCGGTTTCTCAGACCGTTTACATGCGCACTCCTGCAAGCCCCGCGGCGGTGATGTCCAGTTCATCCACAACAAAGACACACGACAAATCCTCTCTGCCACCTACGCTGATAAGTGCGCTAGTTTATTAGGCGGTGAGGCCAAGGCTGGCACCAAGCTTGGTTTACTCAACTGCCAACGTGATACGCCGACACAGCAGTTTAGTTATGATGCCAGCGCGGGCACCTTTCACCCTCAAAGCGATATGAGCCTGTGCCTAAGCGTGGGTGCCAACAGCCGCTCAGCAGGGCCTTTTATGTCCAGAGACTTGGCATTGGCCGTCTGCGACAACACCGACCCTAAATTTAAACAGTGGAAAGTGCTTATGCCACCTATTGCTCAATTATCCGCAGCCGAAGCACTAAATGAATTTGCGTGGAAGAAGCGGCAGATCATCGTCTTTACTCCGAGTGCTGATGACGCACGCTTAGCCAATTTCCAGACGATCAAAAAAGCATTTGCAGATGACCTTGAAGAGCGCTTGTTACAAGTATGGGTGGTCGAAGCGGGCAAACAGGTTACGTTGGAAGGCAAGTCAAGAAATGACCTCAGCGCGGATACTTTTTATCAGCGTTTTAAGGTTCAGCCCAATGAGTTTCGGGTTGTGCTGCTTGGATATGACCAAGGTGAAAAGCTGCGCCAATCGGAGCTTGATATTGATCTACTGCTCGGGACAATTGATCAAATGCCAATGCGCCGTCAGGAGCTGTCTCAGTGAAATGAGCGGCAGTATATGAGTGCTTTCATAAGCTTCGGCGACTACCTCGCAGGTGAGCGAGACGTGGAAGTGCGCAATGAATATGTTGATGGTCAGGTCTATGCGATGGCGGGCGCTAGTGAAACGCATAACACGATCAGCACTTCGCTGACTGCTGCGATTGATAATAACTTATCTGATGCCTGCCGCGTCTGGCAATCTGACATGAAAGTCATCGGTGAAACTCAAGGAAAGCACTTTTCTTACTACCCAGACATCATGGCGGCCTGTGGTGAAAACGAAGGTGATCAATACGCACGAACTAATCCTGTTTTAATCGTTGAGGTACTTTCGCCCAGTACGCAGCGCATCGATATGAAAGAAAAATTCGATAACTATAAAAGCCTTGCCTCACTGCTTGAGTACGTGTTGGTTTCCCAAGATGTCCCGCTCCTTCGCATCTTTCGACGCCGCAGTGCGTGGAGCATGGAATCCTATTATGCAGAGGATACTATTGAGCTTGAATCTGTTGGCTTAACAATAGCAGTTAGCCACATTTACAGGCGTGTACGCAAAGAAGTTGGTTTAGAGCCATCACCGCTATAATCCATCTATTTTTTAACCAAATATATTTTCTGATAAGAATCGTTTCAAATACCCGAAAACAATACACGTGCTTCAACTCTTTCGTTGTAGGCTTCTAATGCCTCGCAGTTTTGCTCTAGCCACTCAGTACGCTTTTTTTCAGTCAATGCATCGACCAATGCCTGTTCAAGTAATTTTGAGAGGTTTAGTTTGTATCGTCGCGCCTCAGTCAATAGATTGCTGTTAACACTTAGGTTGGATGCACGCTTAGGTGCAGTGGTGTCATAAATGAAAGAAGGTTGCATAAAATCTCTCCAGAGCAATATCTTTAGATTATATGCGCCTATTAGATATGCATCAATACGCACAAAGAATTCGCCTATACAACGCGTGCCATATAATAAACCGAGATGCATTCACCCTTTCTAAAGGCGAATGCAGCTTCCTGATTGATATGACGAATTGAATATAGGTTTAATCAAAGATCAACAGAGTACTGCCAGTTCGGCTCATGCA
>ENA-ORXT01000966-ORXT01000966.1-marine-metagenome-genome-assembly--contig:-NODE-966-length-41090-cov-16.014386_pt1 | contig 41090 bp, 27 predicted proteins | sample MGYA00237868_ERZ511482 | MGnify/ENA metagenome assembly ERZ511482 | reverse complement strand
AGCCACACCGCCGAAGTCGTCCTCGACGACGTGCGTGTTCCCGGCCGTTGCCTTCTCGGTGGCAAGGACAAGCTCGATGAGCGTCTTGCTCGTGTGCGCCGTGGTGAGAAGGGCAACTCCCAGGCGGCGATGCAGACCTTCGAGGCCACCCGGCCCGCGGTCGGCGCCCAGGCGCTCGGTGTTGCTCGTGCCGCATACGAGTACTCCCTCGAGTACGCCAAGGAGCGCGAGGCGTTCGGCCGCAAGATCATCATGAACCAGTCGATTGCGTTCATGCTCGCCGACATGGCGACCGAGATCGAGGCATCACGTGGCCTGATCTACCGGGCTGCCTGGTTGGGCAAGAACGGCACCTTCGAGAAGTCCGAGGGATCGATGGCCAAACTGAAGGCCGGCCGCACCGCCACGTGGGTGACCGAGCGTGCCATTCAGATCCTCGGCGGCTATGGCTACACCCGTGAGTACCCGGTGGAGCGTTGGCACCGTGACGCGAAGATCCACGACATCTTCGAAGGCACCGAGCAGATTCAGCAGCTGGTCATCAGCCGGACCATCTCCGGCCTGCGTATCGAATAAACCTGAGGATGTTGCCGGTCAGAGATATCGGTCGCTGACCGGCCATCCCGAGTTTCATTGCTCGTCTCTACGTCAAAGTGAACGAGGTGGCCGATGTCGTCGGGTCGGAACGGCCCAATGTGGTTGTTTGTGTCGTCGATGCCGAGCTTCGAGTTGATCGAGTGAGCTCGGAACGCGTGTGGATATTGCGCTCCATGTGCGCAATATCCACACGCCTTCCGAGTTCAGCAGCGACGAAGCAGGTGGGTGATGCCAGCAGCGTCGACGGGTTCGAAGCCCATCGATTCCCAGAACGGGGGAGCGGCGGCTGATGCTCGCGCATTGCACGTGACCGTGTCCGTGTGCTGCCACGCAGCAGCGATCAGCGGTTCGGCCAGCAGACGGGCGACACCACGACGGCGGTGCGCCGAGCTGACGTAGAACCGTCGAACGCGAAGGGCACCCGGCACGTCCGGGCACTGCGTGATGCCGCCGATGCCGATGGTTGCAGAGCCTGCCCACGCAACCAGCAACTGTTCACCCGGTCGGTCGAAACGTTCCGTCCCCGCGGTCCAGCGTTCGGCGACCGCAGTGACGTTGCGGATACTAACGGCACTCGACTCTGCGACGAGGCCGGCGAGGTCGTCAGCCAATGACGCTGTGGCCTGTGCAATGACGATGCCGTCGGTCGTCATGACTCGGACAGATGCGTCTTCAGCTCGACCGACTGGCCGTCGCCGGCATCGATCGAGTCGTCGTCAGTCTCGACGGTCTCGTCGTCAGCGATACCGAGAGCTGCTTCGAGCCGGGCGAGGCGGTCCTCGAGCTGGGTCACACGCTGCGACAGCGACGGGCCGTCAGCATGGACCGCCGCCGGTGCAGCATCGCCAGAGACGGTGTCGGGTTCGCCGTCACCGAGCAGATGCGCCCAACGGTCCTGGCTCTGCCCGGAACCGCGACCGACGTTGACGACGAACGGGTCGCCACGATCGGCGAGGCCGGCGAGGACCGCTTCGATGTCGTCGAGCGAGTCGAATCCCACGCCCTGCGATGTCGGATACCGCTCGGTCCGCGTCTTCAACTCGCCCGGCGACTGCGGACCGCGGAGCAGCATGATCGCAAGCACCGCAAGCTGATCCTCGTCGAGACTCACGGCGTCGGGGAGGATGTGGCGATGCTTGTCCGAACGTCCGCTGCCATTCGTCCGAGCCAGCCCGTTCTGGCGGATGCCGAGCATTGCCTCGACCACCTGCGGTTCGCTGAACGCGACAACCGGCTCACGGCTCGACTTCTGATTGCAAGCGTTGACCAACGCATTCGTCGACAACGGATAGTGATCGGGTGTCGTCGCACCCTTTTCGATCAGACAACCCAGCACGCGAACTTCTTCGGCGGTCAGCTCCATCACCGAAGCGTAATTCGTCGCCGTCTGCTCATCGACGCCGAGTCGCCATTGGACGAGTCACCGTTGATGTGTCGTTGATGCAAGGTGCGACACTGGCGACGTGAGCTCCGCTGAACATGACGTGCTCGACCTGTTCGAACAGTCGGCGAGCCGCTTCGAGTTCGACAACGGCGTCACCCGGACGGGGCCCGAGTTGGTCGACGACGGCCGACGGATCGCCGCTTGGCTCGGAGCGCAGGGAGTCGTGCCAGGCGACCGCGTCGGCGTCCATCTCCACAACCGCGTCGAGTACCTCCAACTGCTGCTGGCGTGCGCCGCCGGTGGCTTCGTGGCGGTGTCGGTGAACACGCGGTACAGCGATGCCGAAGTCGACGAGCTCATCGAACGGTCCGGTGCTCGGAAGGTCGAACTGTCAGCGGAGGAATGGTCGCGGTCCGAGCCGATCGAACGCATCTCGCGCCGCAACGATCCGTTCGTCGTGTTCACGACCTCGGGGACGACGAGCCGCCCGAAGATGGTCCTGCACCGGCAACACTCGATTGCCGACCACGCCGCGCATGCAGCTGTCGGTGTCGGCTATCGGCCTGACGACACCGTCATGGCGGTGATGCCGCTATGCGGGATCTTCGGATTGAGTTCGCTGCTGATCGCGGTCGCGTCGGGCAGCCGGATCATCATCACTGACTACGACCTCGAACGCACCGCCGAGCTGATCAAGTCGGAACGGGTGACCTGTCTCAACGGGACCGACGATCTGTTTCACCGACTCCTCGACCACGGCGCTGACCTCTCGTCGATCCGACTCGGTGGCTACGCCCGGTTCAACACGAGCCTCGACGGCGTCGTCGAGCGGGCCGAGGCCGCCGGTGCCACCCTCACCGGTCTCTACGGGATGAGCGAAGTCCAGGCCATGCTGAACCTGCGTGACCCGGCCGGCGATGCCGCCGAACGCACTCGTGTGGGTGGCACGCTCACGTCCGTCCATGCGGAGTACCGGATCGTCGACGGTGAACTGCAGCTGCGAGGCCCGAGTCTGTTCGCCGGCTACCTCGCCGAGGGCGGTGAACACGTCGACGCCGAACTGACAGCGGCGAACCACGACGACGGATGGTTCCGCACAGGTGACCTCGCCGAGCCCGAGAACGACCGATCGTTCGAGTTCGTTGCACGGATGGGCGACGTCCTCCGGCTCGGTGGTTTTCTCGTCAGCCCCGCAGAGATCGAGGCCGTCCTGATGGACGATGCCCACGTCGATGCAGCACAGGTCGTCGCCGTCGATCAGCCGACGGGCGCCCGACCGGTCGGGTTCGTCATTCTCGCCCCAGGAAACGGCGAGGCCTTCGACGAGGATGCGGCCATTGCCCGATGCCGTGCGCGACTTGCCAGGTACAAGGTGCCGGTGCGCGTCCTGGTCGTCGACGAGTTCCCCACCACGCCCGGGCCGAACGGCACGAAGATCCAAAAGACCCGCCTGCGCGACCTGGCGGCCGCCGCTCTCGCCGTCGACTGAGAAGTCAGCCGTCAACCGGAGCGAGGCAGTGGCCCTCGGGACACGGGTCTGGCCACGGTCCGGCCTCGCCGACCCACAGCACCGGTCCGTCGGCGATGACCTCTTCGACGAGTTCACGCAGCCCGGCCACGAACGCCGGATGCGTGCCCACCGAACCGGCACGCCGCATGTCGATGCCGACCTCACGAGCGGTGTCGGCGGCCTGGAAATCGAGATCGAACTGCACTTCCATGTGATCGCTGACGAACCCGAGCGGCACGAGCGTCACGTCGGTGACGCCGTCCGCGGCGATGGTTCGCAGATGGTCGTTGATGTCCGGTTCGAGCCACGGCACGTGCGGCGGACCACTGCGACTCTGGAACGCGAGGTCCCACTCGGCTTGGACGCGTTCCGCAACGAGGGCAGCCATCTCGTTCAACTGCGGCTCGTACTCGCACCACTGCGCCATCGAGTTGGGAATCGAATGAGCCGTGAACACGAGCCGAGCGCCCGGTCGGTGGACCTCGACGATGCGGGCGACCACGGCATCGATGAACCCAGGATGGTTGTAGTACAGCCGCAGCTTGTGGAGCTCGGGAGCGCCCGGCCCGACCTCGGAGGCCGCGCGTGCGAGATCCTCGCGGTACTGACGGCAACCGCTGTAGGACGAGAACGCCGACGTGGCGAGCACGAGGGCGTTGCGCACCCCGTCGTCGGCCATCTGCTGCACGGTGTCAGTCAGATACGGCTCCCAGTTGCGGTTGCCGAAGTAGATCGGCAGCTCGATGCCGGCCTCGTCGAACTCCGCGCGTAGCGCGTCGATCAGCGCCAGGTTCTGCCCGTTGATCGGGGACCGTCCACCGAATTGTTCGTACTGCTCGGCGACCACGGCGAGGCGAGCGTCGGGAACGTTGCGGCCCGCGGTCACGTTGCGGAGAAAGGGCATCACGTCGTCGGGGCCGTTCGGGCCGCCGAAACTCAAGAGACAGAGGGCGTCGTACACAGAGCAAGTATGCCCCCGCCCCTCGGTCTGCGGCCTCTCGTGCTCGGCAACGGGATTCGGTCAGATTGGCGGGGTCCAGTCGATCGCGTCGTGGTCGGCGCGACTCGTGAAGACGAGCAACGACTCGTCGAACCGGTGGAAGTCGAGCCGCGTGGTCGCCGTCGCGTAGATCTCGCCCGCAACGATCAGGACCACTTCGTGACCGAAGCCGAACTCGATCTCGGTGAGATCACCCGCATCGCTCATCCGTGTCGCCACCGATGTGACGAGCCCGGTCGGCAACTCGTCGAGCCAACGGAACCGGTAGCCGTCCATCGCCTTGCCTGACAGCGCTGCTCCATCGGCGGTCACCGTCACACCGAACTCATCGTTGTTCTGATGGTTGCCGAATCGAGTGATCGAGCCGTTCGCCGACTCGACGGTCAGAGCGGTGAGTTGCAGGCACGGCACCTGCGGATCGGTGAAGTCGAACTGGGTCTCGTCGGCGTTGGATCGGATTGCCTGCTCGTCTGCCGCCCATGACCGCACGCTCTGGCCCGCCAAGGACTGAGCTGCCTTGACGTGCTCGGCGACCCAGGTGTCCGATTGTGATTCGAGCGATGCCGCATCGGTTGCGCGTCGAGCTGCAACAGGCCGGTTGAGCTCGACCATCGCAGCCTCGGCGAGACCAACGAAGTCGAGGCGGTCGTCGGCATACGCCGCGAGCTGCGAGGCCGTCAGTTGCTGAGCATGGGCAACGTCGGTCTTGTACGGCCCGACCGAGATCAGCTGCTCGACATAGAGCACTTCGGGGTCATCGACGGACCGGTACACGATCGTGCCCCAGGTCGGCCGATCCACCTCGACGACGTGGACCACATGCTGGCCAGGACCGAGACGAACGGTGGATCGGTCGCCCTCAGCCACGGCGCGCCCGCTCGATGAGCTGCCACTGGCCGTTGCGACGGCGTGCCGGTTCGCCCCGGCCGACCGCAGAGGTGTTCCCGCCGTCGACGATCACGCCGCCGCACTCCGGCAGGCCCCACAGGTCGAGGTCATCGGGAACCGGCCAGCCTCGATCACTGCCGGGCGACCAGTGAGGGAGTGCGAGGCCATCGACCAGGCCGAGGCCGTCGACGATGTCAGCGCTGGTGGAGCGATCGCCCGGTCTCACCATCCACTCACACAGCACCATGGCTCCCGCGGACGCACCGGAGATCGCCATACCGGCGGTGTGCAACTCGATCACCCGGTCCTCGACCGCACCACTCAACACGGCGCGCAGGCTCGCCGGTGAGCCGCCGGGCAGGACCAGGAGCGAGATGTCGTCGGTCAACCCGGCGAGTGCTTCCGCAGCGTCGTCGCGCGGGTCGGGAATCGTCAGGACGCTCGCACCGAGGCCGGTGTAATGCCGCGTCGCCCGGTTCGACGCGCCCGCGAAGTCCGAACCGGGTCGAGCAGCGCCGGCGAGGATCGCAACTCGGCCCGCGCCGACAAGCGCAAGCACGTCGGTGTCCATCTGCCGACAGTCAGCGGTGAACTCGTGTCCGCCCTGCAGACAGATCAGACCGCTCATCGGTGCCATCTTCGCGCACACGGCGTGCGCCGATTCGGTCAGTCGTCGAAGCCCACGAAGCTGACGTCGTCCTCGACAGCCACACGCCGGGACACCACGTCGTTCGCAACGAAATCCTCGTTCGGCCAACCCATCGCAACGCAGGTCATGATCACTTCGTCTTCGGGGATGTTGGCGTGCTCGCGCACGACGGCGGACTGCATGATGCCCTGACCATTGATCACACACCCGAGTCCCTTCGACGTGGCGGCGAGCACCAAGCCGTAGGTCGCCGCTCCGCAATCGAAGTGCGCAACGGTGTCATCAGCGAGATCTCTGTCGATCGTGATCACCACCGACACCGGCGCATCGAACTGGCGGAACCCGCGCATCACCCAGTCCTGACGGCGTTCCTTGTCATCGCGCTCGATACCCATCGCCTCGAAGAGTTGCACGGCGATCTCGATCTGGCGTTCGCGATGCGGACCCTGGTAGCCGTGGTCGGCGGTCTTGATCTCCCGGTTCACTGCGACGCCGGACATCATCGCGTTCGTGTTGCCCTCCCGGACCAGTTCGAGAGGAGCACCGGTCAGGACATGAAAGTTCCACGGTTGGGTGTTCATCGATGACGGGGCGCGCTTGGCCAACCCGACGATCTCGGTCATCAACTCCAATGACACCGGGTCAGGCTTGTAGCCACGGATACTCCGGCGCGAAGCGACAAGGCTTTCGAAACTGGGGGACTGCGTCATGGTGAGAATTGTTGTCGGTGGTTCTCCGCCGCGACGATTTCTGAACACGCTGCGACGATTGCCGGGGCGCTGCGGAGGTGCTCGATCGAGTCGTCAGTTGGCGCGGACAGCGACGCCGAAGATCGCGTCGGCGATCTGTGGCCAGTACAACTCGGGGATGTCGTGGCCCATCTGGCTCAACACCAGCAGGTCGGCGCCGGGCACCGCAGCTGCGGTCGCCTCACCACCGGACAGCGTGACGAGTGAGTCCTCTCGCCCGTGGATCACGAGGGTGGGCACGCTGACGCCGCCCAGACGTTCGGTGCGGTCACCGGTCGCGGCAATCGCTGCGATCTGGAACGCCGGGCCCGCCGGATGGAAGCAGCGGTCGTAACTCTCTGCAGCGCGCGCTCGGGCGTCGGCTTCGTCGAACAGTGGGCCGCCGATGATGCGAGTTGTCGCGATGCTCGACGCAATCGCGCCGTCGCGGTCCGTGGGTGCCGGTGTCAACAGCGCTCCGATTGCGGCGGGATCGGGTTGGCCGACGTCGTTGGCTCCGGTCGTCGACATGATGCTCGTCATCGACAGCACCCGATCCGGATGCTCGATGGCCATCATCTGGACGATCATCCCGCCCATCGACGCGCCGACCACATGGGCGGCGGGAATCTCGAGAGCATCGAGGAGGCCCACGGCGTCAGCGGCCATCGTGGCCAACGTGTAAGGCGCGTCGACCGGCTCACCGGCGATCGACTTTGCGTAGAGCGCCATGACGTCGGGCGCGTCGCCAGCGGACTTGCTGGACAGCCCGACGTCGCGATTGTCGAAACGGATCACGCGGAAGCCGCGTTCGAGGAGTTCCGAAACGAAGCCGGGAGTCCACAAGGTCATCTGGGCGCCGAGGCCCATCACGAGCAGTAGCGGTTGCGCGTCGTCGGGGCCGAAACTCTCGTAACAGATCTCGATGTCGTTCACGTCGATGGTGGGCATCGGTTGATCATGCCACCTCGCACCCGGTGGCCCCCGTTCGCCCCGGTCGATGGCGAAAGCGTCGCCGGACCTTCAGGCGGTGAACGGCACGTCGGGCAGCGGGATCTTGGCGATCTGATCGTCATTGCAGGTGGCGAGGTGCAGCAGGAAGCTGGCGATGCCGGCAGCTCCCTGCATGTAGCCGGTCTGGGACTCGACGAACTCCGGTCGCGTTCGGTGTTCGGCCTGGCTCCACGACCGCTTGCCGTCTTCGACGGTGCTCGCGTCGAGGATGACCGCAGCGGTTCGACGGGCGACATCGAGGTACGCCGGGTTGCCGGTCACGCGATGCAGGAAGAGGGCGTAATCGCCAATGCCGGCATCGCCGCAGCACTGCCCGTAGTTGTTCCACAGACCGTCAGAGCGTTCCTCGGGAGCGCCTGTCGCGAGCAGACCGCGCATGTTGGCGTGCATCCACTCGAGCCAGTGGTCGTCACCGGTGATCTCGTGCAACAGGTACATCAACCGTCCGGTACCGGGAGGGCCGTGGCACACCCCGAGGTAGTACAGGCCCGGATTCTGATCCGTGTGACAGACCAGGTGGCCCTCAGTCGCCGGGTTCGTCTCCACGGTGTGGGCGTCGACGTAGCCGGCAGCCGCAACCGCCACATCGAGGTAGCGCTGTTCGCCGGTTGCTCGATGCAGGTCAGCGAGGAAGTACGCCACACCGGCAGCGCCGTGCGCGAAGTTCGGTGCATCGAACGGGAAGGGCATGTCGGCCATCATCAACCAGTTCGGGCCACCGTCACCGTCGACGGACATCTCGATCAACCGATCAGCGGTCCGGCGCGCCCAATCCAGGGCCTGGGCCTCGAGACCATGGCGGTGGGCGTAGAGAAAACCGATGCCTGCACCCGCGGCGCCGATGCTCAGGTCGAGTACCTCGCGTTCGCCGGTGATGCCCGTGATGTCGGAGAAGGGAATCGGCTCGATCCATCCTATGCCCGAACCGAGGGGCTGCGATCTCGCTGCCATCTGACGCACGAGGTCGGTCGCAGCGTCACGGAATCTGGACGCACCACATGCCTTGGCGACTTCGTTCAGCACGAAGATGTACCCGGGAAGACCGCTGTAGATCGCAATCGACGCAGCCGTGGGGTCCGCAGTCGAGTCAGAGGAAGAATCGGAGCCACCGTTCGGATCGACGATCGTCGCGACCAACAGGTCGGCGCCGCGGATCGCAGTGTCGAGGTGACGCGGCTCGTCGGTGGCGCGGTACAACTCGAGGTGGAAGAGCACCACGCCGGCGGTGCCGTGATAAAGCGTGTGTCGGTTCGGCCCACCGCCCGGCACCCGCGACCAGGATGTGCCCTCCGGGCCGTCGACCTGGCACGAGGCGATGAACGCCTCGACCTCGAGTGCTGCCTGCAATGGGTCCCGATCCGCCATTGATTGAATCTAGGGACAATTCCGTTTCGCCGTCCCAGCGGAGACCGCGTGAGATGCCGAAGTCGGTACGTTGGAGCAGGTGAGCACACAGCAGTCCGAGCCGCAACAGTCTGATCGGATGGTGTCGATCACCCGTGAGATGGATGCGTCGCCGGCGACGATCTTCGACGTGCTGGCCGACCCGGCGCGTCACGGTGAGTTCGACGGCTCGGGGATGGTGCTCGACGTTCGCAAGGGCCCGGCCCGTCTCGAACTCGGTGCGAAGTTCGGCATGGACATGAAGTTCGGCCCCATGCCGTACCGGATCGGCAACACGGTGGTCGAGTTCGAGGAGAACCGGCGCATCGCCTGGGCTCACTTCGGCAAACACCGTTGGCGCTACGAACTCGCGCCGCTCGATGGCGGCTCCCGAACGCGCGTCACCGAGACCTTCGACTGGTCCACTGCCCTGATTCCCAAAGCGATCGAACTGGCCGGCTATCCGAAGAAACACCCGGCGAACATCGAGGCCTCACTGGATCGTCTCGCCGCGCTCGTCGAGCGCTGAACATCAAGCGCTGAACGTCAGGCGCTGAACGTCGAGCGTCGGTACCGGCTCACGCTCATCAGCCGGGTACGTTCGGGCCATGAGTATTCTCGGCACTCGGGTCATCCGCAAGGAAGACCCCGAACTTCTCACCGTCGGCGGCAAGTACGTCGACGACCTGGCACCGCAGGATGCGCTCCATGCGACGTTCGCCCGGGCGGCGGTGGCCCACGCGGAGATCGTCGAGATCGACGTCAGTGAGGCGCTCGCCCTCGATGGCGTCGTCGCGGTGTTCACCGCTGCCGACCTCGACCTCAGCGCGCAGGCACCGGGTATGCCCATGCTGAACCAGACGATGACCCGTACCTGGCTGGCCAGTGATCGGATGCGATACGTGGGCGAGCCGCTCGCAGTGGTGCTGTCGACCACAGCTGCCGTCGGTGCCGACGCCATCGACCTGATCGTGGTGGAAGACGCACCGCTGCCCGTCGTGGTCCGGGCACGCGATGCCGTCCGCGATGAGACGCTGCTCTTTCCCGACGCCGGCACCAATGTCGCCTTTGCTCAACCGTCGACAGCCGACGGCACGTTCTTCGATGACTGTGAGGTCACCGTCGACCTGACCTTCCGCAACCAGCGGCTGGCCCCGTGCCCGCTCGAACCGCGCGCCACGGTCGCGGCATGGTCGGTCGGCGACGACGGCCGCCCGCAGCTGACCCAGTGGGCGACGACCCAGGGAGCGCACGGCACACGAGACACGCTCGCTGCAGCAACGGGCGTCGACGCCGACCAGGTCCGGGTGATCTGCCCCGATGTCGGCGGTGGCTTCGGAGCCAAGAACGGCGGCTACCCGGAAGACATCATCGTCTCGCTCGTGGCCCGCAAAATCGATCGTCCGGTGCGCTGGGCCGAGACGCGCTGGGAGAGCATGCTCGGCCTGGTCCACGGTCGCGGGTGCGAATTCGACGCAACCATCGGCGGTTCAACCGACGGCACGATCACGCACTACCAGGTCCATGAGAATCAGGACGGCGGTGCCTATCCGCTCGTCGGAGCCGTGTTGCCGTTCATCACGAGGCAGATGGCGACCGGCGTCTATGACATCGCGAACATCGACTACTCCTTCCAGTCCGCCGTCACGAACACGGTGCCGATGGGTGCCTACCGTGGCGCCGGCCGACCCGAGGCGGCACATGCCATTGAGCGGATGATCGACCGCTTCGCCCTCGAGATCGACATGGATCCCGCCGAAGTCCGGCGACGCAACTTCATTGCACCCGCCGACTTCCCCTTCACCACCCCGATGGGTGCAGCCATGGACACCGGCGAGTACGAGCGAGCCCTCGACACCGTGATCGCCGCAGCCGACTACGACGCATTGCGCGCCGAGCAGTCGTCGCGGCGTGACGACCCGAACGCCGCACTGCTCGGCCTCGGTTGGGCTGCGTACGTCGAGATCGCGAACCCCATGGCGAACGCCGAGTTCGGTAGCGTCGAGATCCAACCCGACGGGTCCGCCATCGTGTTGACCGGCTCGTCGTCGCACGGGCAGGGCCACCACACCGCATTCGCCCAACTCACCGCAGAGCTCACCGGTATCGACATCGAACGAATCGAGGTCCGCCACGGCGACACCGCCGAAGTCCCACGCGGAGGCGGCACCGGCGGCTCGAAGTCGTTGCAGGTCGGCGGCAGCGCCGTGTGGCAGGCCACCGAGGCAGTCGTCGACCGGGCCAAGGAGGTCGCTGCGCAGCTCCTCGAAGCCGACGTCGCTGACATCGTGCTCGACACCGAGTCCGGCACGTTCGCCGTCGCCGGCGCCCCGGCGCTCGGGAAGTCGTGGACCGAGATCGCAACGCACGTCGTCGACGACACCGATGTGATGCTGCGTGCCGAGATCGACTTCCAACCGCCCGGCGCCACGTTCCCGTTCGGCGTCCACCTGTCCGTCGTCGAAGTCGACCGCGACACCGGCGAGGTCACCGTGCTCCGCCACATCGCATGCGACGACGCCGGCACGATGGTCAACCCGTTGATCGTCGAAGGCCAGGTCCACGGCGGCGTCGCCTCGGGCATCGCTCAGGCCTTGATGGAGGAGTTCGTCTACGACGAGGACGGCAACCCGCAGACTGCGAACCTCGCCGAGTACGCGCTCGTGTCCGCTGCGGAGTTGCCGTCATTCGAACGCATCGCCCAGGAGACACCGACACCACGCAATCCGCTCGGAGCCAAAGGCATCGGCGAGTCAGGAACGATCGGTTCGACGCCGGCGGTGCAGAACGCCGTCGTCGATGCGCTCCGCCACCTCGGTGTCACCCACGTCGACATCCCCGTCACCGCCGAGCGGGTGTGGAACGCACTGCGCTGACACCGTCCCGCCACCGGGCGCGGTGGATTTCGGTTTGGGTCAGCACAAACAGCTGCGGACAGCGTGTGTGCTGACTCAGGTCTCCGGGTCAAGGGGGTAGTGGTGGGATCTGACACGCTAATGGTTCTACTAATCGGGTTGGTGGTCTCGGAGTAGGTGGCGGTCGGGTACGGCGGTGGTGTCGAAGTCGTAGGTGCCGTAGAAGTTGATGCTCTGCCAGCGGGCGGGGCTGACGTGGGGGAGGCTGTCGTCGTGGATGATGCGGTGGGCGGCGCGTTCGCTGTCGATGGCGTCTTGGAGGTAGCTGGTGGTGGAGAGGATGCAGGCGTTGGTGACGAGGGTGAGGCAGTGGGCTTGCATGGTTTGGTCTTCGTGGTGGCGGTGCCAGATTGTTTGGCCGTGAGCGAACGCGATCTGTTGTCGGAGTTCGTTCATCGCTTCGCCCTTGTTGAGTTGGCGGCCGATGCGTCGTCGGAACGTTTCGTCGGTGAACCAGCGGAGGCTGTGGAGAGTGCGGATGAGTTTGCCGTACTCGATGAGCGCCTTGGACAGCGGGTGTTGGCGGGCGCCGGCTTGGAGCCGCGAGATCAGCAGCGCGGCGGACACGGTGCCGTCGCGTAGCGAGCCTGCGATGCGCAGGAGGTCGTCCCAGTGGCGTTCGATGAGGTCGATGTTCGCGTGGTGCGCGAGGAGGGGCCCGGCGTTGGGCCATTGCCGGTAGTGGTCGGCGCGGTGGGTTCGCCAGAGCTGGCGTTGGGTGAGTTTCGCGATGCGTGGTGAGAGTCGGTAGCCGCAGAGATCGAACAGCGCGAAGGTGGCGAGGGTTTGGCCGTGGGTGTCGACGGTGTGTTCGTCGATGGCGAGTTCGGTGGTGTTGCCGAGGATTTCGTCGAGGGTATAAGTGGCGTCGCGGTCGGTGGAGACGATGATCTGGGTGCCATACGTGGTGTGCTGGTCCGAGACGTGGAGGTAGCTGGTGATGCCTTCGTCGACGAAGTAGCCCTTGAGTGCTCTGGCGGTAACGGATTTGCCTTCCATCGGCAGTCGCAGCCCGTCCGATGACGACAGTGTTCCGCCGCCCCACACTGTGGCGAGTGGGTGCTGGTGGTGGGTGTTGATGATCGCGTTGTTCGCTGCTCGCAGCGTGTCTTCTCGCAGATACCAGCGGGTGTAGTGCTCGAGGGTGTCGATGCTGATTCCGGACAGGGCGGCCATTCGTTTGATGCCGAGGTTGCATGCTTGGGCCATGACGGCGGCGAACAGGATCTGGCGGTGCCGGACCGGGTCGCCGCGAGGTGTCGATCCGTTGGCGTGGATGAGGTGGCTCGTGAAGCCGGCGGCATTGTCGGTCTGGGTGAGTAACTCCGGGAGGTGAATCAGCGGCAGGCGCTCGGCGAGGCGGGTGCGTTCAGGGTCGACGTGTTCGGGAAGCTGTTCTTTGGCGAGTGGTGTGAGTCGCAGCCCGCCGTGCTTGTCGAATCGGATTGGTCCGGTGTCGGCTTCGAGCAGTGGGTCCAAGATGTCGAGGTGGCCCGCAATGCCGGCGTCGATCTCGGCGAGCCGTTCGGTCCAGGTGGCGGGTTGGCGGATGCGGTCGAGCATGTCGCTGCGCTGGTGCTGCCAGTCCTCGACCGAGATCAGGAACGTGGCCGGGTTGGCGTAGCGACGCGAGTGACGGACCCAGATCTCGCCTGACCGCAGCCCTTCTCGCAAGGCGTAGAGGACGCAGAGTTCCCAATAGTGCTTGAAGCCGACTCGATCGTTGGTCTGGCGGGTGTTGTCGAGGTAGGGCTTCCAGCGGCTCGGCACGAAGTCATCGGGGACGTCGAAGTCGACGGTTCGGGTGTTCGACTCGTTTGCTGCGATGAGGATTGTGACGGCGTCGAGCAGTGGGGATGGTTCGATGCTGGTCTCGAAGCTGAGCGTCGCGAGGATCCTTGGGGCGAACTTGCGGATCGTGGAGTAGCGGCTCGCGATCAGTTCGAGGTGACCGCCGTCGCGTGGCAGCTGCTCGGCGGGTGTTCGTTGTGCGGCAGCGAGGCGCTCGGTGCCGAGCCCTCGGAGTCGTTGGCCGACCGTGTTGTTGTCGAAGTTGTTGTTGCGGATCACGACGATGATCTCGTCGAGCAGACGGAGCCGCTCGATATCGGCTGCTGCGATTGTTCTATTGCGTTCGTCGACGCCGTGTCGGGCGGTGTTGTCGATCTTGTTCAACGCCCGATCGAACAGCGCGACGACCTCGTCAGTGATCACTGTATGGAGTTCAGCCACGCTCGACACCAGCAACAGATGGCGTCGTTCGACCGATGTCTGCCGGAGTGCTTTGGGTGACGAGCGGCGAGCGATCGCGGCGAGCTGACGGCGACGCTCGGCGCTGATCACCGCGATCGTGGGATCGGTGGCGCCGAGGTCGGTGAGCACGTCGAGCTTGTCGAGTTCGTTGTTGATGGCTTTGGGAGATTCCGTTGTTGCCTGGGTGCCGAGCCACACGAACGGTGCCACACCACGCTCGCTGTCGGTCTCGATCATGCTCGCGAGTGCGTGACGGCGTCGTGGTGTGAGCCAGTCACCCAGGCGACGGTGCAACTCGTCGGTTCCAGCCACCCTCGCGGATGCGACGGTGCGGGCGAGTTCGTCCAGGCTCGGTCGCAGCACCTGATCGATCCGGAGCTGATCGAGCGCGTCACGGAACAAGATCGTTGCGTCGTCGTGATCGAGCGCCCGCTGAATCAACCATTCGGTGAGTCGCTTCCACTCGCCACGCCCGCACACACTCCACCCCAAGAAGCTGACGACCGAGGTCAGATGACGGCGGTGCCCGCCACGCCGGCCGGCCATCTCCGAGGCGTACACACCGAGAGCAAACGCGTCCACCCCGAGCCGGTCAGCGATCGCTTCCACGATCGCCACGGGTGCTGCCCCGATGTCGTCGGGCACGAATCCGAGGTGGCGGACAGCGCAGAGCTGCACGGCCATGCCGAGCCGGTTGGCGTCGCCGCGTTGTTCGTTCAGCCAGCGAACATCCGCAACGCTCAGCGCAACGAACCGGACCAGATCGCTACGCGCCAACTCGTCGGGCCACGACGACATCGCAGCCAGTTCGGCATCGGACAACCCTGACGACGACACGAAACGCTCCCGGTCAGGTCTCCACGACCACGGCCTCGACCGCCGCGTCACGATCGGCCTCCGACGGCAAGCTGTACCGGCGGGTCGTGTCGAGCCGACGATGCCCCGCAATCTCAGCAACCAGCACGACGTCGGATCCCGAGCGGATCATGTTCGTGATGTGGGTGTGACGCAGCACATGAGCGGACAACTCAAGGCCGGCCGACCTCGCGATCTTTCGGACCACGAGGTCGATCGCGCGAGGTGTCATCCGAGACCCGGTCCTCGACAACCACCACGCCGACCGGTCAACACCGTCGGACTCCAACAGGTCCGTTCGGTCCAGCGCCCACTCCGACAACGCATCGCGACAGGCGCTGTTCAACGGCACCTCGCGGTATTGATCGCCCTTGCCGGAACGAACCGTGACGCGACCGCGCCGCGCCGACACCGCAACATCATCCGCGTCGAGCGCTGCGAGTTCGGCGAGACGCAGCCCCGTGTAGAAGAACGTCAACGCGATCGCCCGGTCACGCGACGACGGCCGCTGCTCGACCGCTCGCAAGAAGCGGCGCTGATCATCAGGCTCCAGTGAGCGAGGGGCGACCTGGGCCAATTCCTCACGAGCAACATCGGGGCGGGCGACACCGAGGGACCGGTAGAAGTTGTCGATCGCCGCCAACGCCTGATTCACCGACGACGGCTTCCACTTCTTGGTCTTCACGAACCGCTTGTAGTCACGCACCGCCCAATCACGCACCGAGGGCTCCGACAGCGCGGCGTCGCCGTGCTCCGATGTCGCCAGCCACTCCACGAACCCGGTCACCTGATCCCGATACGCGTCGCGTGATCGCTTCGCCAGCGGTTGCTGACGCAGCCAGTCGACGTACGTGCCGATGATGACATCGGTCCGTATGTGCTTCGCCTTCGAAGCCACCATCGCTCGCTCTCCCTGTTAGTAGAATCGATCCCACGTCGTTGCGGGCCGGTTCTCGACAGGTTAGTAGAACTCCACGACCGGTGCGCTTCTACTAATGACACATAGACGCACCTATACTGAGGGGTAACGGGTTGCCGAGGCGTGAACATCAACTGCTTTCCGTGGCCGCTTGACTTCGCTTGGCGATGACGTAATGTGATCGAATACTTCCGTCCTCGGATGGTTCCATGACGTCACGGCCACTCGGCGGTGATCGTTCCTCAACTGCGGGCAGCAAGAGAGTCACCGTGAGAAGCTCGAGCAGGATTCTGTCAACTGCAGCCGTTGTCGCCTTGGGCGCGATGTGGTTGACCAGTACAAGCGTCGAGGCTGATCGCGTAGACGACACGACCACTACAACCACGATCGCTCCTCCGGATCAGCGCACTCCAACAGACACCATTCCGAAGGGACCTGACGTACCTGACGGCCCGACGGTCATCCCTCCGGACGCGGACTGGAGTCCGCCAACCGATCGGGAGGTCGCAACGGCTGTTGAGCTGGTTCTTGCTGATCGCACGGTTACTGAAAGCCGCCGTGGGTTTGGATTGTCGACCGATCCGGACGACATCACGAAAGCCGTCCAAGAGACCATGCGTCGTCGGACTCCAGACAATCCCCTTGGGATTGCGCTTTCCGAAGAGGAACTGAAAGCGGCACATGTCTGGAATGACTACGTAGCAGCCCTCGGTGCACTCGATGGCCTCTTCGAGAGGAACTCGTCTGTGACCGCGCGATATCGCTCCAATCGGGATATCGACGATCCGTCGTTCGAGGTGCTTCTGACGGATCAGGCAAGCCCTTCACTCCGGAAGGAGATCGAGGCGACCGTTGGTCCCGGGGTTCCTTACTCGATCACCGAAGTTGTGTTCTCGACTGACGAGATCACTGCATTGGCTGAACTTGCTGAGAGCGCAGTCGAGCTTCGCGAGGGGTCAGAGCTTGAGAAGTCCCTCGACCAGCTCGGTCTGACGCCGCAGCTGGTCGTCTTCTCGGACAGTGACCAGTTCGTCGAAATCGGTGTTGACGCCTCCCCTGGTCGGCGGAGTGACGAAGCCCTGTCGGACCAGTTGCAGTCGATACTCAATGCCACGGCGGGCGATCTAGGGCTGCCGCAGCGGGAGCGTAGCGCTCCGGCGGGTTCGGTGTTTCGAATCAGCCAAACCGGACCAGAGACGAAACCGTTGGCAAGTCGCACCGATGCCGTCGGATCACCGAAGGCCGGGCTCAGAGTGTCAACACCTGACGGAAATTGCACGTCTGCCAACTCTCTGATTTCCAATTTCAAGATCTACAACATGACAGCAGGGCACTGCTTCGGCAATGGCAACGGTGGAATCAGTCACCAAAACGTCTCGTGGGGAACCTCGGGTACCGGTCAACACAAGGACACTGAAGGAAACACAACGAATACTTGGGCGCTGGACTATGCAATTGCCGAAGCCCCGTCGCGGGGCATGTCCTCTCAGTATGTGATGGAGGTGTCTGATACAACCGGCCTTGCTAGCTACTACCCGATGATTGACACGAACTACAACACCGAGACCACATCAACGGTGGTGTGCTACGGCGGAGCTTCGAGCAACCGACCGCTCATCTACTCAAGCATTCCCCACCGCACAGTCTGTGGGTGGGTACTAGGCCGGAGCGGCGGTGGCAGAATTGAGGTGTCGATCAACGTGTGCCTTGGTGACTCCGGGGCCCTCGTGTACACCGGGTACAAGGCCTACGGCATCGTCTCGCGAAGCAACACGACGATAGCCGGAACGAGCGGGCTCTGCGCGAGCCGGATGAGTTACGCGCGGATGGCTGCGCAGTACGCGGACATCGGCGGTTCCGCCGCAACTATGACGTTGAGCTTCGGCACCCTTGCCTTCCGACATAGCAGTCAGTGCGTTGATGCGTTCTACGGCGGGACGGCGAGCCCCACCAAGGTCACGCAGTACCCGTGCCATGGCGGCCAGGCCCAACTGTGGAAGCTCGTTCCCGTCAACGGGGGCGACGCCGATGTTTACTACATCCGCCGGAACGCCGGCCCCTACTGCCTCACCGCCTCTGCGACGACGAACGCTTACGGCCCGATTGTCAACCAAACCAACTGCACAAATGCTTCGACCCAGAAGTTCCGACTCGAGAGAGTGTCAGGCCAGTACTTCAGGATGCGGTCGATCAGCAGGAATGCCTGCGTGGACATTCCTGAGACCTCCAACGAGGCCGGCAAAGAACTGATCTCGTATTCGTGTACGACGAACACCAATCAGCAAGTTCGACTCTGACGGCATGTCATCATCCCGACTTGGAGGGCCACTGACGTTCGTTTGTGCAGCCGCAGCTTTCGCAACCACGTTCGTCGGCTGTGCGACTGATCGTCAGCCGGTCGCACAGCCATCCGCCGACACCGCTGGAGTGACGTCACCAGCCTCGGTGACGGTCTACAACATCGATCAAGATAAGGGCATCTCGATCGATGTCAATATCACGGACGCTAACTTGCTTGAGATTGGTCTCACGAATACAGCTGACAGCGACATTGAGTTCGCTCTGTTTGGCACCGTGCAGCGGTTTGCCGACAATACCTGGGTCGATGTTCTCACGACGCCATTCGGCCGCGACGACCAGCCGGGGCAGCCCTGCGCTATTCCGGAGCCTTGCGATATTGCACCGTCGCAGCCGATACTGCGTGCTGGCGAACCCGCAATTCGATACGTGGTACAGCTGCCGGCGCTTCCTGTAGGGGAGTATCGACTTTCCCTCCTTCCGGTCCTTGACGTGTCATCGGAGTCGTGGACCGTGGCCTGAACTTCAGCAGAGGGGGCTCAGCCTCCTAGAGGTGTGCCACGTTAGAAGAACAATTAGTGTGTCGGATCTGGGTGCTACCCCGTTGAGCCGGTCTCGGCGAGAGCCGGCAACGAGCGCCGACGGGAACCGTCACTCATGTCAGGTCGATCATGCTCGATCGCACTGGTCATGACAACCGAGAACCGATCACCGGCAGGGTTCGCCGATCGACGTAGAGCAGCGCGACCGAGGCCGCCGCCATCACCGCAGCGGCGCAGAAGCCGAGCGTGACACTCGATCCGCTGGCGATGAGCGCGCCACCGAGCAGCGGTCCGAAGACGCGGCCCAGGGCCATGACCGCTTGGGCGTCGCCGGCTCGTTCGGCAGGGAAGGCCGAGCGAGAGGCCAGCAGGAGGAATGCCGCCGGCGTGGCCATGAAGAACACGAAGCCCCACGCCACCACTCCGAACCCGAAGATCCACGGGTTGCGGACACTGGCCATCAGGATTGCCATCCCAGCGGTACAGAGATACCAGAACCCAGCGGGTCCGCGCTTTCCTTGCCACTTCGCCGCGGGGATCGCCACCACCGAGTTCGCGCTGAACAGGAGCGACACGACCACCGGATCGAGGCCGTTGAGCCTTGTTCCGATGACGGCGGCGTAGATGAACACCGAAGAACCGCCGAGCGTGACCATCGTCAGCGCGAGCAGGATCACCGTCGCGGCGCGCGTCGGCCGATTGCGCTTACCTCGTTCGCGTCGGGGGAGTGATCGCGGCACGCTGCCGGCGAACAGCAGCGGACATGCGGTGACGGCGGCGAGCCCGACGAAGAGCCAATCGACACCGACCGTCTCGATGATCGCTGAGACCCCGGGCGGTGTGACAACTCCCACCAGCGGCCCGATCACTGCCACGTCACCGACCTTGTCGGCGTCACCGAAGGCCGCCTGCCAACCGAACCATGCCGCCATGCCGAGCGACACACCACTCAGGACGCGGGCCCCGGACAGGGTGAGCAACGTGGGTGCGACGGCAGACAACAGGTTGGACAGGCACCCGAGTAGCGCTCCCGCGACGAAGACGGCTCGGACTGGCGTCAACCAGCGACCGGCCGCCCACGACGCGACGACGAAACCGAGCAGCTGTGCCGTCGAGATCCAGCCGACGGTCCCGAGTGACACGTCGCGTTGATCAGCGATACCGGCGAGAAGAAACGGTGTCGAGATGAAGACGACGGTGCTTGCTCCGATTGCCACCAGCAAGGCGGGAGCGACCGATGGTCTGAAGGCCGAGAGGAGCCTGAGGGGGACCTGCATCTAGCACGGCTCGACTGGCGCGGTGGCGCGCCGCAGCGCGACGACGGTGGTCACGCGAGGCGTGATTTGACCAGTTCGGCGACCCGTCGTCCGTCGGCGCGTCCCGCGACTTGGGCGTTGACGGCCTTCATTGCCGTGCCCATGTCGGCCTTGGTCGAGAACCCGTTGCTCGTCATGACGCCGTCGACGATTGCCGCGAGCTCGTCGTCGCCGAGTGCGGCGGGCAGGTACTCCTCGATGATCGCCTGCTCGGCACGTTCGGCCGCGGCGCGATCAGCCGCATTGCCGGCGTCGAACGCCTCGGCGGCGTCGATGCGACGCTTGACCTGCGCCTTCAGCACACCCATCACACCGTCGTCGTCCAGCTCCTTGGCCTGGTCGCCGGAGACCTGTGCCTCCTGGACTGCCGCGATGATCGATCGCAACGTGCGCTGACGATCGCTGTCGCGTGCCTTGGTCGCAGTGTTCAGGTCGGTACGGATCTGCTCGATCAACATGACCCCATTGTGGCCCCAACCGATGGAGAGAACCTCCCTGGTTGTGCTGATCTGTGTCCGCCCGGCGTTCAGAAGCGGTCGGTTCCGCTCCGCTCCGCATCAGCGGCCTCGGCGGCCGCAGCGACGTCGGGGTCGATCACGGGTGGCACGTATCCGTGTTCGTCGCGCAGAGCCTGACGGCCGGCTTCGATCGCGGCGCGAACGCGCTCGCGCAACTCGGGCAGGTCGTCGTCGGTCAGCCCCACCGTCGATATCGGTTGGAGCACCCGCACCTCGGCGCGAGCACGGCCCAGCCGCCAGTCGTTCTTGCGCAGGCAGTCGCGAGTGCCGTGCACGGCCATCGGCAGGATCGGGTGCTGCCCCTCGATGGCGAGCTTGAAGGCGCCGGCCCGGAACTTGCGCATCTCGCCGGTCTTCGAGCGTGTGCCCTCCGGGAAGATCATCACCGACACGTTCGTCCCCAGACGTTCGCGGGCTTGGTCGAGTGCGGCGCGTCCTGATGTGGTGTCACCGCGTTCGAGTGGAATGTCGCGAGCGAGACGCATCATCCAGCCGAGCACGGGGATCCTCATGATCTCGGCCTTGGACAACCACTTGAACTCGGTCGGCAGGTGCGAGATCAGGAGGATGTCGACGAAGCTCTCGTGGTTGGCGACCGCGACGTACGGGCGACGCATGTCATCGGGCAGCGAGCCGGAGGTCGAGAACTTCCAGAGCGGGCTGAGTGTCGAGTGGATCGGCGTCAGCTTGCGGAAGACGTATCCCGCTGCGTAGGCGCCCCGGTCGAACGGCATGGTCGCGAGCCGGATCACGGCGACGACGGGTGTGAAGACGACGACGAGGATCCCGAGCACAGCCCAGCTCCAGACGCTGAAGATCGAGCGCACCAACTTCGAATCCATCGGGCGAGCATAGGCACACCGCCCGTGTGACTTCGGCGGCCAGCGGTCTGGCGCTCGCGGGGCGGACATCGGCCGGTTTTCTTCGTGGGTGGTCCGAGAACTGCCAGGCACCCTGACCGATTGGCTTGCAGCGAGACACGGACCCGCCTAAGTTAAGGCATCCACTCGGACACTTTCTGTGGCGAGTCAAGCACTCGGACCGGATTCGCCCGAACACGAGTACCCACACCGCCCCACCACGCTGCGGCGAGAACAGACAAGGCACACCGATGAGCGCACGAACGAAGAGCACGAGGCAGATGAACCGAATTCGATCGGCACTGAACGGCGCGCTGGCAGCAGCGCTCGCGACATCGACGCTGATCGGCGCAGCGCCGACCGTGACCGCAGCTCCCGCGGGGCCAGCGGTGTTCGCCCTCGACCTGGTCCCCGGCGACATCGGCGGCACGGTCTGGCTCGGCTTCAACGGCGACACCACCTTCGATGAGGGCGACAACTTCATTTCGCCGTTCGCCGACATCTTGCCACCCTCAGTCGTCGAAAAGCCGTACGAGGGCGCGTCGGTGCGCCTGCTCGATGCAGCCGGCAACGTCGTGGCCGGCCCGATCGCGACCGACGTCCTCGGCGAGTACGTCTTTCGCGGCGTCGGTGACGGCACGTTCACCGTCGAGGTGACCGCACCTGACAACTTCGAGTTCGTATCGGCAGTGCCCGCCGGCGACTCCGATGTCCTCGCACCCGCTCCAGTCGGAAATGATCCCTACATCGGCACCGCCACGGTCGTGCTGGCCGGCGACTCGGCCGAGATCGACGCCGGGCTCAGCCCGATCCCGACGCTCACGGTTGCCTACGTCGACCTCGACGGCGACCCGAACAACGGCGTCCAGTCCGTGGACACCGGCAAGGACCCGTTCGACGTCGGCTGCCCGGGCCCAGGACTTGACTGTGCGAAGGACGACGACGTCGTTCGCTCGAACGACCTCGTGACCTTCAACCTCGGTGTCCAGGCCACGAACCTCGCCACCGGTGGTGCTGTCGACGACGTCATCGTCGAGATCAAACTGAACCCGACCGGCGATGCCGACCTCGGCTTCGTGTCGTCCTCGGCAACCGGTCTGCCGACGCCGTGTATCGGCAACGGCCCGCCGGACTCGGTGATCACCGAGGACCCGGTGACCGGCGTCGTGACCCTCGCTTGCAACATCGGCCCGCTCGGCAACGGTCTCGCACTGCTTCCCATTTCCGTACTCCCGAGTGGCTCATCGCCGAACGGTTCCTCGTTCACCTGGGACGTCCAGACCTACTCCGCAGCCGACCAAGCCATTCCCTCCGACGTACTGCCTGGCGGCCCGATCGACATCGTCTCGGTGCCAAAGTTCGACCTCACGAAAAACAACGACGCATCGAACCCGTTCAACTCACTCGTGCCGTTCGCTGCACTGCAGAACCGCGTCAACGAAGTGACGGGCGAGACCGAACTCGGCAAGACCCATAGCTATGACGTCTCGATCGTGCTGCCCGCCGGTACCGACAACCGCGGCATTGAGTCGCTCGGCGACTCCTTCACGTTCACCGACCAGGTCGACCCCCGTTACGCGCCGTTCGGTGCACGGGTTGTCAACTGTCTTTCGAATCCGTACCGCGGCACGACGACGTCGCGGCTCCCGGGTGACGGCAACGGCGCTCGGCCCTTCGTCGACAGTCGCACCGCCGACAACGGCGCATGGTCGTGCACGCCTGAGGGCGAGATCACCGTCACTGGCGCCGACACCTCTGGCGAACACCTCCCGGCCACAGGCGCGGGCGGTAACTCCCTCGGTGCGCTCGGTGTGATCGTGACCGGCAGCGTTCAGGTCTGGGTCCCGGCGTCGGCGTTCTTCCGCTATGCCGGCCCCGATGGCATCATCAACACCGCAGACGACGGAACGACCGACGGCACCACCCCCGCTGCCGGCACCGACCCAGCTGACTGGGGTGCACTCTGGCAATACGGCGACGAAGCGGGCACCGGCACCTTCCCGATGACCAACTGTCTCGGTGACTTCGACCCCGACTCGGCCACCGGCCAGTCGAACCTGGGCGCGGAGCTCGAGTCCGGTTGGGACGGCACGACCGCCACTGGCAACAACTGCCGCAACCACAGCTTCACCATTGCCTCGGGCAACTGGTCGAAGAAGTACGGCGGCAACCAGGATCTGTCGGGTGCACCCGGCAACGTGTACTGGACCGGCCGTGAAGCGAACATCGTGCCCGGCCAGACAGCGCAGAGCACCGGCGACGGCCCGGTCGTGGCAGGTCAGAGCTTCTTCGGCCAGAACCTCCGAACGAACCAGGGCAACCTGGGCGCGTTGAGAGGCGTCGGCATGTGCGAGACGATCGACAACAGCACATACCGCGTGCTGCCGATCACGGCTGGCCTCAAAGCCGGTGAGTACAGCTATGCCACGATCGACGACAAGACCCCGGCGAACTACTCCGGCCCCGGTGGCAGCATGGATGCCACCGACAACGGTTGGATCATCGAGTACGCCCGCTTCACCGATGCCTCCGGTCGCGAGACCTGGAACAACGACTACAACCAGGCCGGACCTGCTGATCCAATCGACGGCTCGTTGCCGGTTGCGACGCCCGACATGGATGCCGCAGCTGCTGACTGTGGTGCGGCGTTGACCGCTGCTGGGAACCTGGAATGGAGCAGCGACCCGGCGTGGGCCGCTGACGACATCGTCATGGCGCGCCTCGTCGGAGACCCCGACTACGACGCCACGACCAACGTCGACGAAGACATCGCCGCCGGCGATCTTGCGGCCAACGACAACCTCTGGTGGAACATCAACTTCGAGGCCCGTCGCGAGTTCTACGCCCCCGGTGCGGCGATCGACGGCACGCGCGTTCTGGCTGGCACCTTGCTGCCCAACCACGCGAACCTGATGTACGACTGGAACGCCGCAGAAGGCATCGACGGTCCCCACACATTCGGTCCCGGTGGCTACGACCCCTCCACCCACACCGGCACCCGCGGTGCAACAACTACCGGATACGGCGACCGTCTGATCTTCCGTGACGTCACCATTTCCATCCAGAAGACCGCCGACGCAGCAGCTCCTACTGACGACCTCGTCCAGGAGAGCTTTGCCGGCGATCCGATCCTGTGGTCGCTGACGCCTTCGGTGTCCGACATCACCGGTCTCGGCGTCGCTCGCAGCGTGCAGGTCACCGACGTGTTACCGCAGTTCCTGTCGTACGACCCGTCCTGCACGCCTGACCTGCCCGCTGGCATCGCAGGGCCCTCCATCGAACTCGACACTCCCGCCGTCGGCCAGACGACACTCGTCTGGACGCTGGGCGATCGCCCCGCCAACATCGCAATCGATCCGATCGTGATGTGCACGGTCTCATCGCAGTTCACCCCGGCTCCGGTCGACGTGTTGAACTCGACCACGGTGACTGCTGACGGCCCGGAACCGGACACCGACGACCGTGGCGTGCGAATCCTGCAGGTCGGTCGCTTGGCCGTCGAGAAGGAAGTGGACTTCAGCCTCGACGAACTCGATGACGACCAGGTCTGGACCCTCACCTGGGGCAACACCACAGACAGCACCTCGCCGATCACCTTTGCTCCGGTCGACATGATCGATGTTCTTCCATTCGTCGGCGACGATGCCGGACCAGCCCAACGCATCCGCTTCGCCTCCGACTATGCCGGAACGCTGCAGTTGACTGGTGCGATGCCGGCACCCACCCGCCAATCGAACACTGGGGCCCTCTCACCCGAGGTCGGGACGTGGTACTACACCGCCGATGCGTCCGAGACCGTGAATCACGATGCACACGACGCCGAGAACATTCTCGCCACGGGCACTGCGAACTGGTGCACGTGGGACGGCACGGACTTCGTCCAGGCCAGCGGCGTCGGGGCCTGCCCGACTGACTTCGCTGCGGTGACCGCAATTCGTTTCGTGTCCGACACCACGCTGCCGTTCGCCACGTCGGTGTCTGCCGAACTGACACTGCAGGCAACCGACAACGAGCGCGGTGACTTCTACGTCAACCGCTTCGGCGCCTTCACCTCCACGTTCCCCGATGACGCCGTGCTCTCCAACGAGCCGTTCGTCCAGGTGATCAGTTTCAGCGTTGGCGACCTGCTCTGGTTCGACGCGGACAATGACGGCGTCTTCCTCGACGGCACCGACGTCGTGCTCGCCGACGGAACTCAGGTCGACCTCTACAACGCCGGCGATGTCGTCGGCGTCGCCACCCCGGTCGGGACCACGACCGTGGTCGACGGGCGCTGGATCATCGAAGGTCTCGCCGACGGTGACTACTTCGTCAACGTCCCGACGATCCCCGCCGGATTCGGTCCGGCGCTCAACGCAGCGCCGGCCGACGACGATATCAACGAGGGAGGCGACCACTCGGCGAACGCAGCAGGCGCCGGTCTCACGACCGACGTGTTCACCCTGTCCTACAGCGAGGTCTCCCCGGACCGCTTCGTCGGCGATGAGCCACGCGGCGAGAACGTCGCTGGCATCGGCGACCCGCTGATCCCGGACGCACTGACGAACCTGACCATCGACTTGGCAATCACCGGCACCGGCTCGCTCGGCGACCGGGTCTGGGTCGACGACAACGCCGACGGTGTGCAGGATCCCGGTGAGCCCGGCATCAACGCCGTGACCGTGACCGCGACGTGGGCGGGCTTCGACGGAGTGTTTGGAACTGACGACGACGTCGTCTACACCGACGTGACCGAAGGCAACGGCGACTACCTCATCGAGAGCCTCCCGCCCGGTGACTACACCGTTGCGGTCACGGGACTCGACGACGACTTCGCACCGACGTTCGACCTCGACTCAGACATCGCTGACCCGGACCGCACGACTGCGGTCACCCTGGCCCCCGGTCAAAATCGGGAAGATGTCGACTTCGGTGAGAACGTGACCTTCACGCTCGGCGACCGGGTCTGGATCGACCTCGATGACGACGGTGTCTTCACCGACGGCACCGACATCGCAGTCCCGGACGGGACCACCATCGAACTGCTCGACGCCGACGGCGAGGTCGTACAGACCAGCACCGTCGCAGATGGCATGTATCTCTTCGACGGCCTACTCGCTGGCGACTACTCCGTTCGCATTCCGACGTCGGCACTGATCGACCTGCTCAGCGGATCGGCCGCAGCACCGGGTGGTGTCATCGATCCGAATGATGATGTCGACGACGACGCGGACCACAACGCAGCCGACGGAGATGGTGGCATCGTGTCCGGCGTCATCACACTGTCGGCGACGCTGACTCCCGAAACCGGCCAGATCGCCGGCGACGAGCCCGACGCCTTCACGAACAGCACCCTCGACCTGGCGATCGCGCTCGCACCGCCCGGCGTCACGATCGACAAAGAAGTCTGTCCGGCAGGAGAGTCCTGTGAACCGGCCGCAACGGTCGGCGAAGGCGGATGGGCCGAATCAGCGACCTTCCCGCTCCTGTCGACGGTGACGTGGCGCATCACGATCACCAATCTGGGTCCGGAGGACCTGGTCGGCGTGGCGGTTTCCGATGTGCTGGAGGCGGACTGCGATGCGGTCATCGGCGACCTTGCGGTCGGCGAGTCAGCGCAGTACACCTGTGAGACGACAGGCATCGCCGTTTCGGTCGACCCAAACACAGCCACCGTGACGGCGACTGGCTCGGTCTCCGGAACCGTCGTGACAGACGACGATCCCGCTTCCGCGCTCGTACCCGACCCCGACCCGGCGCTATCGATCATCAAGTCCGTCAACAGCGAGGATGCGAACGAGGCGCCTGGCGTCGATGCCGAGCTGGGTTCGACGCTCGAGTTCACCTATGACGTGAGGATCGAAGGCAATGTTGCGCTGGTCGACGTCGCCGTAACCGACGACAAGATCGCCCCCGAAGACATCGTCTGTGTCTACGGCGACGATGCAGATGACAACGTGATCGCCGGCCCGATCGCGGTCGGCGAGACCTTCAGCTGCACCGCCACCGCCGTCGCCATCGAGGGGCAGTACACCAACATCGGCACGGCAAGCGGCACGCCAGCAACCGGTGGCGATGCCGTCGTCGCTGACGACCCGGCGAACGTGTTCGGACTCACCCCGGTCCCGCCGCCCACGACGCAGCCGGCCCCGCCGCCCACGACGCTGCCGGAGCCCCCTGCGCCCTCCACGACCATCACGACGCCGGTCATTCCGCCCACCGGCGTGCTTCCGGATACCGGTGGCGGCATAACGATCATCATGTCGACCATTGCAGCGCTCATCGCGCTGGCTGGACTCACCTTCTTCGTGGCAGGACGCCGACGATGCGATGCTGAAGTCACCTGAGTCAATGGGCAAGCTCGCCTCGGGGCCATTGGTCCCGAGGCGGTTCGAAGCGCGCTGAGGCTGGTGCACAGCTCACTTCGGCAACCGTGACGCACTGATGAAGGCAGCACTCAACGACCTCGGAGCTCGAGCTGCCGGAGACGTCGACAGCGACGCGATGCCCAAAGCCAACATGACCCTCGCAGATTCCTGACTCGGACCGAGCCGCGCTCGGCGCTCGCGTGTTCGCGCTGTCGGCGGCCTCAGCCGAGTCAAGTGAGCAGGGCGGCGCTCTCGACGAAGAGGCTCGATGCGCGCGTCGTCTGGGTGATGGCGTCGACCGCCAAGATCACGGCGGCGGCGGTGTAGGACGTGTGCTCGTCGAACGGGAACAGCACAGGTTGGCCGGTTCCTGGCTTCGCGCCGGTCGGGTGCACGATGCCGGTCCAGTACGCACCCGGCGCAGCCGCGTCGGGTGTCGCGGTGAGCGGCTCGCCCGACGTCGAGGAGTTCCGGTGCGGTCGAATCCAGCGGAGCAGGTCGGTCGCCGTTGCGGCATCACCGATGGTTGCGTAGGCGAGCGCGCATTCGGCGGTCTCGGAGGCGGTGATCCACGGCTCGTCGTCCACACAGCGCACGCCGAGACCGTCCATCACGAAACGGTCCCATCCGGCGGCCATGCGTGCGGTGGCCTGTTCGCCCGTGAGTGCACTGGTGAGAACGGGGTAGTACCAGTCCATCGCCCAGCGATCCTTCGGTGCGAACGCTTCAGGCCGGGACCGGATTGCGTCGCACATCGTTGCTGCAGCACGGCTCCACTCAGGTCGGGGCGAGCCGATCGCCTCGCCGAGATTCGCTCCGCATCGCAGCGCATGCTGGATGCTCGCCGTGCCGGTCAGCAGGGCATAGTCCCACGGTCGACCATCGGGCTCGACTGCCCACAGCGGCAGACCGTCGTCTCGCCGCAACGACAAGACGAAGTCGAGTGCACGTTCGACCGTGGGCCAGAGATTCTCGGCGAAGCCGCGGTCCCACGTGCTGCGCCAGTGATGCCAGACGCCGGTGGCGATGTAGGCACACACATTCGAATCGAGCTTTTCGTCCTCGACCGAGCCATCGGGAAGGTAGTAGTTGTGCCAGCTGCCGTCGGGCCGTTGGATGTTGGCCAGCCACTCATAGGCATGCTCGGCCTCCTTGTGTAGCCCGGCGACATCGAGGGCCATGGCTGACTCGATGTGGTTCCACGGGTCGCTGTGTCCCCCCGGGTACCACTGGATCATGCCGTTCGACAGCTGCAGCGAGACCAGATGCTCGGCGGTCTCACGGATCTCGTCGGACGTCGCAACGCCATCGAGGCCAGGAACGGCACTCATCGTCGGACCTCGGGCTTCTGGCCGTAGAAGACGATGCTCTTGCCGAGGACGGGGGAGAGGACCTTCTCTGCGATCCTCGTCGAGGTGGGCTGCGTCATGATGTCCCACTCCAAGAACTTGCGGTAGTTCGCCACGAGTGCATGATCATCGTTGGTCGGCCCGACCGCGCACTTGAGCCACCAGTACGGCGAGTGGAGTGCATGGGCACGGTGGTCACCGCGAGCTTCGAGGCCGGCGGTGACGAGCTTGGCTTTCAACTCGGTCGCCGAGTAGATCCGGACGTGGCCGCCGACGCTGATCGGCGCGTGGTATTCCTCGCTGAGCATCCAGTTGATCTTCTCCGGCAGCCATGCGGGCACGGTCGCGGCGAACATCCCACCCGGCTTGAGGACGCGGACCATCTCGGCGATGGCGGCGACGTCGTCCTGGATGTGTTCGAGCACCTCGGAGGTGATCACCACATCGAAGGACGCGTCGTCGAACGGCAACCTCGTGGCATCGCCGCGCAGTACGCCCTTGAAGCGATCGACGTCGATCTCGCCACCATCGACCATTGCTCCGAGCGTGGCGCGCGTCTGCACCACTTCGTCCTCGGCGTAGTCGAGTGCGACCACGTCGGCCCCGCGGCGTGCGCACTCGAAGACGTGGCGCCCAAAACCGGCACCGACGTCGAGGACACGGTCTCCGGGCGCGAGGCCGAGTTTGTCGAACTTGATCGTCAGCATGTCGCGGTGTCCTACTTGATTCGGCCGTTGCGCTTCAGCTTGGCGATGTTGTCCGGCATGGCAAGCACCTCGCGGTACTGCTCGACAGTCTGCTCGGCGCAGAGCTTCCAGGTCCAACGGTCCAGCACACGCTGGCGTCCAGCAGCCCCGATGCGAGCGCGCGCCTCCGGGTTGTCGAGGCCTCGCTTGAGTGCCTCGACCAGGCTGTCGACGTCGCCGGCCTTGCAGCCGAACACCGTCTCGTTGTCGGTGCCGGTCACTTCGGGCAGGGCTCCTCCGTCGGTCGCCACCAGCGGAGTTCCCGAGCACATCGCCTCGATCGCAGGCAGGGAGAACCCTTCGTACAGCGACGGCACGACGGCGAGTTCGGCCTCGGCGTACAACTCGACGATGCGCTCGTCGGGAACACCGGACACGAACTCGATGTGTGGCTCGAGCCCCAGTGAGTCGATGAGATCCATCGAGTGGCCGGGACGCGGTTTGCCGATGATCGTGAGGGTCACGTCTCGCTCGGTTCGGAGCTTCGCCATTGCTTCGAGCAGGTACGACAGACCCTTGAGCGCGACGTCGGCGGATGCGGTCGTGATCAGGTGGTCGGGTCGGCGTGCGACATGCTCGAGCGGCTTGAACAGATCAGGGTCGACACCCACCGGGACGAGCCGCATGCGATCCTTCGCGACGCCCATGTCGGTGTGGATGTCATCGATCGAGTTCTGGCTGACGACGACAATGCGCGGCAGCTGGGAGGCGACCTTGCCCTGCATCTTGACGAATGAGTACCAGCGACCCACGGACCAGCGCTTGTACCAGTTCTTCGCGTGCTCCATCTCGAGTTTGCGGTCCTTGGTGATCGGGTGGTGCAGCGTGACGATCGTCGGGATCTTCTCCTCGATCTTCAAGATGCCGTATCCCAAGCACTGGTTGTCGTGCACGAGATCGAACTCGCTCGCCCGGGGGATCAGATTGCGTTTCGCACGGGAACTGAACGCCATCGGTTCGGGAAAGACGCCGGTGAGGTACTGACCGAGTTCGAGGAGATCGTCGCGATTCTTGATTTCCCAGAAGCCGGGAACGCGACCGGGGTAGTGGTCGTTGAACGTGTCGAGGCTCGGCAGCTTCGTGAGCGGGATCCGCTCGTCGAGTACGGGGTACGGCTGGCCCCCGAGTACTTCGACGGTGTGGCCGAGATCGGCGAGCGCCTTGGTCAGGTGCCGCGTGTACACACCTTGACCGCCCACGTGCGGCTTGCCGCGATAGGTCAGGTACGCGAGTTTCAAGGGCTCACTGGGGTCCAGGAGCCGGTGTGTTCCCGCCGATGACATCGCAAGGACGATATCGGTGCCCTGTTACCGTCTGGTAACAGCTCGGATCCGGACATGTGACAGACGACATGTCACAAGTCGTGTCGTTGAGCCGCTGCTTTGTGAACGGCGGGCGGATCGTGCTCAGAGGCAGGTGGTCGACACCGACCCCGACATCGTTGATGTGTTGCTGCGGCTGTCTGTTGCCGTGATCGTCCAGTTCCACGTACCGCTTGCCGAGGTGGCAATCGTGTCGCCGTCGGGGAGATTGCTGGCCGACCCGAACCACGGCACGCCGAACGGTGCAGAACTCGATCCGGACCGACCGCCGGGCCCGGTGATGGTCAAGGTGGCGGTACCGCCCGACTCGTCGGTGATCGTTGCGGCCACATTCGACTCCCAGTACGTCACGGCGCCGGCGCCGAAGACGGCTCGCTGGCAGACGACGTTCGGGCCATCGAGGCCCGAGATGACCGGGGGTCGGTCGACACGTGCGCTGAGTGCGACGGGGAGCGACTGTCCGCCGTCGCCGCTGAACGTGACCGACGCTGACGGGCCCGAGCCCTCGGCGAGGTTGGACCGGTCGAGACTGATGGAGATCGGCGTCGATGATCCCGGCGCCAGGGTGCCCGCTGCCGGCGAGAGTGCAAAGGGCGCTGCGCTGCTTGCGTTCCAACTCACTGGTTGTTCTCCCGGATTCGACAGTGTGAATGAGCCGCTGGTGTTGCGACCCAGATCGACTGATGATGAAGAGCCGGCCAGCTGCCCCGGTGTTGGTGGTGGCGCTGTCGGTGGCGGTGCTGTCGGTGGCGGTGCTGTTGTTGGTGGAGGTGGTGCTGTCGGTGGTGGTGCTGTTGGTGGTGGTGCTGTTGGTGGTGGTGCTGTTGGTGGTGGTGGTGCTGTGGGTGGTGGTGCTGTTGGTGGTGGTGGTGCTGTTGGTGGTGGTGGCGTGGTGGCCGGCGGATCGGTGGGGCGTGGTGTGGGTGGAGCGGCGACGACAGGGGCGTCGGTGGTCGATGGTGATGTGGGGTCGGTCGTCGTGGTCGGCGGTACCGTCGTGGTCGTCGTGGACGGAGCAGTGGTGGACGTGCTGGCCGGCGCCGTGCTGGTCGGCGTCTTGGCGCTGGTGGGGGTGGCAGTGGGAGCTGTCGCTGGGTCAGGGGTCGTGGTGGTCGGCTCTGACGGCAGTGTCTCGCCGATGGTGGTGGTGACGGCTTGATCGCTGACGATCGGTGTGCTCTCGAATGTGTTCGCAGCGTCGCTCCCGATGAACCAGATCCCGGCAACGGCGCCGATGAGCAGAATCGAGGCGGCGGCGGTCGGGGCGATCCACGCAGCGATCTTCCGTCCCGCCGAGACGATCCGCGGGAACCCTCCTTCGGCGGTGAACTCGTACGGTGTCGACGGGACACCACCGGCGCTGAGTGCAACAGACTGCATCTGCACTGCGCCGAGCACCCGATCGCGCATCGCTGCTGGTGCGGCAAGCACCGGCGCGCCGGCGAAGAGTGCGAGCGGAGCGACCTTGCGGCGGCTCGTGGCGCATGTCTCGCACCGATCGATGTGGCGAGCGACGCGCTTGCGGATCAAGACCGTGAATTCGCCGTCCCACTTGCTGAGCATTGCGTCGAGGTCGGAGCAGTCCTTGCGGCCGACCTTCGCGACGCACAGCGCGCCGAGGCTCTTGTCGACCCGCTCGCGCATCCGATGCACGAGCGTGTAGCTCTGGTTGGCACTGACACCGAGTGCATCGGCGAGGTCCTGGCCGTCGAGCCCCTGGCGAAGTGAGAGTTCGAGCACGAGTTGGTCGCGTTCGTCGAGGCCCCGGGCGGCGCCCCGCACGAGCTCTGCGAGTTCGGTGCTCTCCACTGCATCGGTGTCGGCGTCCAGGCCGCGTTCGTCAGTCATGTCGAACCCGGATGCTGCGGCGATGTCGTCGTTGGAGAAATCGGTTGCGATGGTCCGCTTGCGCTGTTTGGTGCGCCGGTAGACCTCGTTGCGCAGAATCGCGAACAGCCAGGGCTTGAGCCGTTCCGGATCGCGAAGCTGCTCCATTTTCGACGCGGCGATGAGGAACACGTCCTGAGTCACATCGGCGGCGTCGTCGCGATTGTTGAGCATCGCTGCAGCGGTGTCGTGCAGCGAGTCGGCGAAACGATCGTAGATCCCGGCAAGCCCGGCAGGATCGCCGGCCACGTGGCCTGCAACCAGCTGTGCGTCGGGTGTCGTGATCGTCATGGGGCATGTGTCTCCTCCTCGCCTGTCTCACCAGTCCAGAGAGGCAGGGAGAGGAGATCTCGCGGTTTTGGTGGCTCTTTCTCGGAGCCGGTTCGGCGACGTGCCCGGGTCACTGGACCCGTTTCACCAGCTGACGATCATGGTACGTCGCAGGGGGTGGGTGCCTGTGACGATTTGCGGGCGGAGATTGAACGCATTGGGCGGCCCGGACTGCGGTTCGACGCACGTGGCGTGCTCCGGCTCGTCGTAGACCACCCAGTGATCGCAGTCAGACGACAGCGTCACCTCCCGCACCTCGTCGCGGTCGTAGTGCAGTGTGACGGGCGCTGTGTTGACGAAGCAGTCGTCCCATGGCCCTGCCGTCGGGGCCACCAACTGCCCGGTCGGGAGACCGACGCGGTCGCGTTCGTACATTGCGTCCGGGTGGAAGGTCAGGGAGGCGGGCTTGCGCCACCACGGGTGCCAACCGATCTCGGCGGGAAAGCTGGAGACCTCGGCCTGTGCGTTTGCGTCGTGCCCGACGGTGACGCTCAGATCACAACGCAACTGGCTGGCCGACACCTCGATGCGCTGATGGGCAACGCCGCCGAACGGCCAGCCGGCCCCCGGTTGATCGAGCGGGCAACTCATGGCCAAGGCGCCAGCGTGCTGCTCGTCGACGGTCCAGGAAACGTCGAGCACCGTGCCATGCATCGCATGCTGGCGACCGCTGGCCCCGGTCCCGCTGTCGTCCTGATTGCGGCGCAGTTCGTGCTCGGTGTCGAAGTAGCGGAAGCGTCCGCCCCGGACCCGACCCGCCCACGGCGCCATCGGGTACGAGCCCCAGTGCACGGCCTCGATGCTCTGATCGGCGAGGTCCGCGACGGTGGGTGGATCGACCAGCAGGGGGGTGCCGCCCACCATGATCTGCGCGATCCGGCCGCCGTGCGCCACATCGACATCGACCGTCATCTCGACCGGCACATCAAGCGGGACGGCTGTGTCGGACCTCGGAGCGGTGAGACGGATCATCGAACTCATGGTGGCGAATCTAGAACCTGGCAGGCTGAGGTGATGCGAGGACTGGTGCAACGAGTGACCCGAGCCGAGGTACGCAGCCGTGCACCCGGCCACGATTCGAGCAGCGAAGACTGGGCGGTCGCGGGTGCGATCGGCCCGGGCCTGTGTGTCCTGGTCGGCGTCACCCACGACGACGGCGATGCCCAGGCGGACAAGCTCGCGACGAAGATCTGGAGCCTGCGCGTGCTCGACGATGAAGCCGGGGTGATGAACCGTTCGCTCAGCGATGTCCACGCCGACGGTGCCGCCGGGGAGGTGCTGATCGTCAGTCAGTTCACGCTGTACGGCGACACTCGCAAGGGACGGCGTCCGAGTTGGATCGACGCAGCCCGGCCCGAACACGCCGAGCCACTCGTCGACCGAGTCGTCGAGCAACTCCGGGCAGCCGGTGCCACCGTGGCGACCGGTGTCTTTCGCACCGAGATGGAGGTCGATCTCACCAACGACGGCCCGGTCACCGTCATGCTCGACGTGTGACCGTACGCATGGTGCCAGGCACACCACGACCGCCTCAGTGCCGGGGCGGGGAGTGCTCCCCGGTGCATGCTCCATGGGGTTCCGGCAGAATGGCATCTGCGGCATCGCCAGGCCGCGAGGAATCAGTTTCGTGATCGTCGTACCGTGGGCGGGAGTTGCGAGCGATCGTGGCGATGATTCCGACGATAGGAGTAGGACAATGCGAGCAATGACTCTGGACATGAGCCGCCGATCAGCGAGCAGGCGAGTGGGTGCTGCCGCTGTCATCTGCGCCTTGGGCTTCCTCGCGGCGTGTGCGGGTTCAGAGGTCGCCGAGCCGACTCCGGAGACGTCAGTGACGTCACCTGCGTCAACCGGGCCAGTCGAAGCACCCGAGACCACGACAACGTCGACCACAATTACGACCACAAACACAACGACGACCACCACCACGCTGCCCGAACCGGTCATCGACACCGTGCCGCCGACCACCATCGATGGCGAGCCCGCTGCTGAAACCACCGAAGCAGAGCCATCGAGCGAGCTGCCGGTTCCGACGAACACGGTGTTCGACCCCGAGAGCCCCGAAGGTGAAGTTGAACAGGGTTTGCTTGCGAATCTGGGTGCTTTCGCTGAGTGTCTCCGTCAACTTCCGGATTGCGATGCCGGCGCTGCAACCCGTTTTGCGTCGCTCGGCTACGCCGACGGCAACAGACGGCTGATCGAGGGGTGGAACGAGGAGGGATTGGAATCTCGAGATGTGGATACGTGGGACTATGTGATCGAACGGGTGGAGTTCCTTGACCCTCCGGTTGAAGCCATTGCCTATGTTTGCGCGTCCGACGCCACCAGGCTGATCAAACCGGCTTCTGAGACCAGCGCAGAAGAGGACGTTATTGCTCTAGACGAATCTGCAAGGAGTAAGTACCTGCTGCTCAGGGTTGGTGACCAATGGGTCGTCACTGGCGCAGAGAATATTGAAGTTATCGACGGCCGACCAGATGGCTTTTGCCAGTGATTGGTCGTTGGAACCGATCGTAGCCGGGTTGCTGATTTTCTTCGGGTGCGTGGCGCAGCACGGATCGGCTTCCGCCGGTCTGGATGACAAGAAAGCGGGGACGGTCAAAGGTGGCGCTTTTCTCCCGGGACACAGCAACCCTCCGAACGCCGACAAAGGTGCAGGAGGCTATAGGAACCCGTGTCTTGGAAAAGAAGGCTTCGAAGGACATGTGTCGCGACCAACAGGATTCGTGATGGACACCGTCGAAAGTGTGGCCTTTGACCTCGACGGTGAGGCGCTGACTTCCGTTACGCCGTCAGGGCCGGGTCTCGGTTTGGGCTTTCATGCGAACTTCGACCCGACGTTTGAGGTCGAGTTCGTCCATTGGGTCACTGCGTGTGCTCCTTTACCGGAGTCGTTGGCGAGCGAGTTCCAGGAGGATTCGCCGAACTACTTCTGGATCAGACGTCCCACGCCCGGAGCGATCGTTCCGGGTCTCTATGCCGAGCTCGTAGCAGGCCTCGAAGCGCCGACGGCCGTCTGGCCTCATGCCGACCCGGAGTTCGACTGGGTGTACGTCACGGTGGACAATGACCTCCGCATCGAACCGGTCGAGCCGGACGATATTGACATCACCATTGGCAACCTCGTTGGCTCTGTGTACGTGCAACTCACAGCAACTCCGAGCCACATCACATTCAACCCCGGAGAGCCGGGGTCGCCCGGCGTTCCTTGTACTTATGAGCAGGCGACGGCACCGTCCTCGATGGACTTCTCGAGTTCGTGTGTCTACACATACGCGAACTCGTCGTCGATCGGCACTGAGGTCGCCAATCACTTCGTGACCACGACGACGATGTACTGGGATGTCACCGCAAACGTGCCACTGACGTACTCGGACCCCGAGTCGTGGCGTCGTGAGACGATTCAGGTCGCTGCGGTGCAATCCCTCGAGATCGGGATTCCGGGGTAACACGACGGTCTCGCAAGGCGCGAGCACGCACGACGGCCCGGTCACCGTCATGCTCGACGTGTGAACCGCAAGCATGGTGACAGGCACACCACGACCGCCGCACACCATGACCAAGGCTCGGGTTCGACTGACGGCCACCAGGTAGCCGTGTTCACCGTCAGAACTGGTCGGCGGGGATGGCGAAGAGATCGTCGGCGCCGGCCATGACTGCGGCTGCGAGGCCCGATGTCGACGGCAGGATCTGCTCGCCGAAGAACCGGGCACTGACGATCTTGCTGTCATAGAACGCCTGGTCGTCATCGCTGGCATCGCCGCCATCGATCTTGGCCTGCGCGGCGAGGGCTGCCTTGCCGCACAACGCCCCGCACAACGCTGTGCCGAGGAGCCGGGTGTACGGCGTCGCGCCGCCGAGCTTGTCGAGGGTGCTGTCGTTGGCAATGAGCCAGTCGCCAGCGCGACGGGCGTCGTCGAAACTCTCCGCGAGCTGTTCGGCGAACCGCTTCGTCGCAGGTGCGGCCGCCAGTGCCGCAACGGTGTCATCGAAGCTGGCGATGAACTGGTTCACCGTGCTGCCCTGGTCTCCGCCGAGCTTGCGCATCACGAGATCCTGACCCTGGATGCCGTTGGTGCCCTCATAGATCGCAGCGATGCGAACGTCGCGCAGGTATTGCGCGGCGCCGGTCTCTTCGACGTATCCCATGCCACCGAAGATCTGCACGGCGATCGAGGTCAGTTCGTTGCCGACGTCGGCGCCGATCGACTTCGACATCGGGATGAGCAACGCTGCAAGTCGCTCGGACCATTCGGCGATTTCCGGGTCGGTCGAACGCGACCGATCGAGCATGGCACCGTTGAAGTACATCAGGTACCGCATTGCGTCGATCCACGACCGTTGCGTCATCAGCATCCGGCGCACGTCCGGATGGTCGATGATCGGGCTCTGCACACCGCGCTCGGCGCCGGGCGCAGTGCCCTGCAAGCGCTCGTGGGCGTAGGCCAGGCTGTGCTGATAGGCCATCTCGGCGATCGACAGCCCTTGCAGGCCGACGGAGAGACGGGCGTTGTTCATCATCGTGAACATGTTCGCCATGCCGGTGAACTCATCGCCGACCAGCCAGCCGATGGCGCCGGCTTCGTGCACGTTCTGCTTCTCGCCAAAGCTCAACACGCATGTCGGAGAGCCGTGGATGCCCAGCTTGTGCTCGATCGAGACGACTTCGACGTCGTTGCGATCGCCGAGCGAACCATCGTCGTTCGGGATGAACTTCGGCACGAGGAACATCGAGATGCCACGAGTGCCGGGCTTGGCGTCGGGGGTGCGAGCAAGGACGAGGTGGACGATGTTGTCGGTCAGGTCTTGCTCGCCGTGTGTGATCCAGATCTTCGTTCCGCTGATCGCATACGAGCCATCGTCGCGACCGGTCGGCACAGCCTTGGTTGCCACCGCCCCGACGTCGGAGCCGGCCTGAGGCTCTGACAGGTTCATCGTGCCCGACCACTCACCGGTCAGCATCTTGGGCAGGTACGTGGCCTTCATCTCGTCGGACCCGTGATGCTGGAGTGCGTCGATCGAGCCCTGGGTCAGCAGGTTGCACAACGAGAACGCCATGTTGCCGCTCGTGAACATCTCCTGCACAGCAAGTGCGACGAGCCAGGGGAATCCGCCACCACCGAAGTCGGGCTCGAACGGGATTGCGTTGAAGCCGGACTCGACGAGCTTGGCGTAGGCGGCGCGGAACGACTCGGGTGTCGTGACCGCTGCCCAACCGTCGTCGGTGTCGCTCCCGGCGATCAGCTGAGCGCCGATCCGGTCGCCGTCGACGTTGGTCGGCGCGATCACCTCTGCGGCGAATCGGCCGACCTCGTCGAGAACGGCGAACACCATGTCGGCCTCGACGTGGCTGAAATCGTCGAGGGCGAGCAGGCTTGGCAGATCGCAGACACCTTCGAAGGCGAACCTGATGTCACGGAGCGGTGGCGCGTACTCGGTCATGCATCCCATTGGATCAGAAACGGCACCCGTTGGCTACCCGCCGGTAACGAACCGGACGAGCAAAGCCCCGATGGTGGCGCTGGCCGTCCATCTCGTGAGGCAGGCGCATCCCCGAGGCGCACCCACGTCGTGTGTTCAGGTCGGAAAGCCGGGGACACCCTCATCGAGCTGGACGCCGGCGCTGTTCAAGAAGCCCGACACGAGGCGGTAGAAGCCGGCGACGACGAGCAGCTCGACGAGTTCGGGTTCGGACCATCGACTCGCCAACCGCTCCCACGTTGCATCGCTGACGCAGTCGTCGGCACCGAGCTCGTCGGCCATCGAGATGAGATCCCGATCGCCGGCGGACCAGGTGTGGGCGTCGGGAGCGCGGGTGAGGGCTGCGATCTCGTCATCGGTCAGCCCGCACCGCTTGCCGATGATCGTGTGCTGCCCGAACTCATACTTGGCCTGTGCGTTCCAGCCGATCCGCAAGATGACGAGTTCGCGCTCGCGCTCTGGCAGTAAGCCCTTGTTCAACAGAAAGCCGCCGAGCAGGTTGAACCGCTTGAGCAGCTTCGGATGTCGCCCGAGCACCCCGAAGATGTTCAGCGGTGTCCCGTCGTGGGTGAGCGCCCCCTCCAAGATCTGCGCGAGCTCGGGGTCGACCGTTCCGCCTGATCGGTCGCCGCTGAGGTCGACAGGGGCAATACGGGGCTCGGTCGGTCGCTCGGTCATCGTCACACCGTACGAACTGGCCTTCCGCCGGCGCGACTCAGGGCTCTCCGAGTCACTGCTCCCGAGGTCATTGCGTCGTCTGGATTCGTGTCAGCCCATCCGCTGTTGGTCGATCTGTGTGCTGACACAAATCGGAGGCTCGACACCTGGGTCAGCGAACAGGCTGACAATCGATCTGTCTGCTGACACAAACGCAGAAGGGAGCGCTGGAGCAGAAGGATGGGCAGGGCGGAAGGGGGAGCGCGGCGCAGTCGGGTCAGTGGGTGTTGGTGCGGTCGCGTCGGGTCAGGAACCACGACACGACGAACACGAGGGAGAACAGCCAGATGAACGGACCGTCGCCGAGTGAGAGGTACCACGTGCTGCCCGTGCGCAACTCGACGTCGGCGTACACCACGGTCTGCTCGCTCACCGACGTGCGCTGCAGCACATCGCCATCGCTGTTGATGATGGCCGTGAAGCCGGTCGGCGCCGCCTGCACCACCCAGCGGCCGGTCTCGATTGCGCGGAGTCGGCTCGAAGCGACCTGCTGGGTCTGCACGATCGTTCCCGTGTAGCTCGCTCCGTTGGTCGGGTTGAGAATGACCGTCGCACCGTCCTTCACGCCCTCGCGAGCGCGTCCGCCGAAGAAGACCTCCCACGAGATGACGGTCGCCATCTGGACCGAGTCGGCGCGGCCTTCGATCGGCACGTCGAGCACCGCCCGTTCGGTGCCGGCCACGGCTTCGCCGACCTGATCGACTGCGCTGGTGATCTGCTCCAACACGCCGCGCAGCGGCACGTACTCGCCGAACGGCACACGACGGACCTTGTCGTAGCGAGTGCCCAGTTCACCGTCGGGCAGCACGACGATGTGAGCATTCGTGTAGCGACGTGCAGTCGGCTCGTCGACTTGGGCGTCTTCGGTGATACCAACCGCGATCGGCACTCCGAGGCGCGCTGCTTCAGCTGCCACCTGGTCGCGGATCGGCGACGTGTCGAACCCCTCGAACTCCGGGGTGCTCGGACGATCGTTCACGTCGATCGTGTTCTCGGGCCACAGCACGAAGTCCAGCGGCCGGTTCGCCGAGATCGATCGGGTCGCTTCGAGATGCCGCTCGGTGACCAGCGACGATGGCACCTCGAGCGCGGTCGTGCCCTGCTGGCCGCCACCCTGCACTGCGGCGACATCGAGCGTTTCGCCCGTCGACGAACCGTCGGGAGCCACCACGGCGAGCGAGGCGACGGCGAACGCCGCGACCCATCCGGCCAAGGCGGTCGACTTCTCGGGACGGTCAGCGCAGAGCTTGGACAGAGCAAAGCCGATCTGGAATGTCACCCA
>ENA-ORXT01000964-ORXT01000964.1-marine-metagenome-genome-assembly--contig:-NODE-964-length-41141-cov-171.657827_pt1 | contig 41141 bp, 40 predicted proteins | sample MGYA00237868_ERZ511482 | MGnify/ENA metagenome assembly ERZ511482 | reverse complement strand
CGGGCATCGTTTGTCAAATGGCTATGGTAGAACCGGTTACTAAGGTTTTGTTAGATGAGGTTTTGGAGGTGCTGTAATATAAATAACTTTTTTAATAACATTTACAACTATTTTTTAGTTTGTTTCAACTCCACAACAAATCTTTATACCCTTAATGGTTATACTAAATTGCAGCTTTATTTTATTTGTAATGAAGCAGTAAAATTCCACTTCTAAAATATTTTTCAAGCCAGTCCCATACATTTTGCTTAATTTGGAAGTCAATTTAATGTCGTGAACAAATCCAACATCATCATTAAGTATAAAACCAAACCTATTTTGTTAGAGGTAGAGAGTGGTTATTCCACCTTAGGTTCTTTTTTTATTTACGTATTAGTAGGTAGCACTTATGCCGAGCTTTTTGTAGAACGCAATAAAAACATCCATCAAGACGATTTTGTGCATATTTTTTTGCTGCCTTTTAATACAGAAGCACTTAGCAAAACCAAATTATATATTTTTGGAAAATACGGGCCTGCGCCTCGCCACAAACAAATTTTTGTAGAGTACAATTTTTTGCAAGATGATAAAGAATTAGTGGTGGACAAGAAAAAAAGCAACCTAATTGAAACTACCATAGATGCTGGCAGTCAACGATTTTTTAATGTGTTTGAATTTGAATATAAAAACTAAATGATAATGCGTTATGTAGCTTTTACACTTGTTTTGTTTATTATTACATGGTCAATTTATGCCCAATCGGTAATTGACGATTTAGAAAGCATTACTTTTACAATGCCCAGTTCTCCGGCATTCGATTTATTAGGTGTTTCCCCATCTGAAATACATAAGCCGGGGCTACCAAGAGATTTTCAAATAAGCTGGTTACTTAGCGGCGGAGGTTTAAACCCCAATATTGCAATTGAAATGGAACCTGGTTGGTTATTTTTTAATAGAAGTAAAAGCCGTAGTGCGTACCAAAAATCGAGTTGGTTATTTAAAACTGCTTCTTCTTTAAACTTTTCGATGGGTACTGCTAAAATTGACAATGAACAATCGTTGGCTTATGGCTTAAAATTAAACTTATACAATACAAGAGACCCATTGTTAGATGATGCTTTAATTGAACAACTAACTCCTACGTATACAAAGCAAGAAATTGAATGCAATGAGCTTTTAATAAAATTAAATATAGCCAGCGAAGCTGCTGAAATAGATTCTTTAAATAATGTATTGGGGTTATTGAAATCTGTAATTGCAGAAGATTCTGTAAAATTTAGGAACAAATCGCAAGAGGTATACACCAACTGGGAAAAAGATAATTGGAATGCAACAATGTTAGATTTAGGTTTTGGGCAAGTTTTTAATTACGAATTGCCCACTATTTTTGAAGTTGTTGATACTACAATTGAAACTAATTTAGAATTTAACAGCAAAGCTTATGCAATATGGCTTAGTGGTGTAGTGGGTTTGGGTAAAAAAGGTTTGATTAATGCCATGGCAAAATACACTCGCTCAACCAACGGAAATGAAGGCATAAAAGCAGGGCTAAATGCTCGTTATGGTAATGAAAAAGTAAATATTTACACCGAGTATATTTATAACACCACAAATAACTTAAAAAGCACCATTGTTTATGGTGCTGATTATAGGTTAGAAAACGGCTTTGTAATACAAACAAGCTTAAAAACTATGTTTAATAACAAGTTTGAGTTGAAACAATTAATTCCAACTATAAATTTCGCCTTTCAACCACGGTTGAAAAAAAATGGTTCTTAGGTATCAATAAACTTACTTGCCTTCGTTCTCTTTCCGCTTTTTCTCAAATTCTTGTATAATTTCTTCAGGAGATTTGCCCAAGTTATCTAACGAAAATTGAACATCATCAGCTAACTCATGTTCTGGAAAAAGCTTTAAAAAATCTTGATAGGCAACACGAGCTTGATCTAAGTTTTTCAAATCATTTTCGTGGCTAAAGCCTTTCAAAAATAAACTGTGCGGTACTTTATCAAAATTAGGATATTCCTTTACAATTTTGCTATACACCGAAACGGCTTCATTAAACTTTTTTAATGAACGCAATACTTCTGCGGTTTTAAATAAATAACCTGCACTTAGCGGGTCATCGCCAAATTTACCAGTAAAAGAATTATAGGTCTCTACTAAATCTTGAGCTTTAACTTTATCAAACTCTAAATTGCTTTTGTCTCCGTATAAGTTTTTTTCTGCTAAACTAATCTCCTCCACTACTTCAGCTTTCGTTTTTTCAGAATTACTGCCTGCATCACCAGAAACACATCCGGTAATAAAAATTACAGCTAATGAAACAAAAACTATACTAAGAAGTTTTTTATAGTACATACTTTATAATTTATAATTATCTTAACGCAAAGATATCAAACTCATTATTGTTTATGCAATCAATTGCAAAAGTAATTTACATACTTATTACCGCCACTATTTTATTAATAAGTGCATGTTTTATAGCTAAACCCGTTGTTTACAGCACTTTAAACGATTTTGTGGTTAAAGAAGCCCCGCCAGCGTACAAATCTCCTTGTAGTAAATTTTTAAATTATGCACCCGATGTTAAAAACTTACATTGGCATACGCCACATTATATAAAAGTAAATTTTCATTTTTTAGATCATCCTAACAAAAATATTAACTTTAATGAAATAGAAGGTAGGGAGTACGTAAAAGACCTTATTTACCACGCCAACCAGCATTTTAATAACAATAAACAAATGCATTTACCAGTAGATAATAATACACCAGTATTACCAATCAATCTACAATATGTGCTTACACCTGATCCTTCAATTGCTGGTGATGATGGTATTTATTTTCATAAAGACACCGTGCTTTGGTATATCAATAAAAAAGATAAAAGAGGGTTGTATGGCTTATATAGTGATGCTGTTTACAATAAATACGGCATCCAAAAAGAAAAAGTTTTAAATGTTTTTATGTTAGAGCATCATCCGGATAGCATTGCCTCGCCAACCTATAAACCCGCCTCAAATGGTATTGGCAAACCTTACTATGCCAAAATGAGTAACAGTTATTACAACTACAAAAACACCATAGCTGGCAAAGCAAGTAAAGGATCGTGGCATGCAGCCCCATTGCTAAACCACGAAGTAGGGCATACTTTAGGCTTGCTACACAGTTGGACTAAAAATGATGGATGTGATGACACCCCAGCAAACCCTAATTGTTGGGATAATACTGGCCCACCGCCTTGCAACGAAGATGCTGTTATTTCTAATAATTTGATGGATTATAACAACCGCAGCGATGCCTTAACGCCCTGTCAAATTGCCAAAATGCACTATAAAATTAGCAGAAGCAATAGCAGCCAACGTAAACTGGTTAGGGCAGATTGGTGTAACTACCAAGCAGATAAAACTATTTTTATAAAAAGTGGCGAGCATATAGAATGGAAATCAGCCAAGTTTATTTATGGTGACATTATAATAAAAGCTGGTGGAAAACTAACCCTTCATTGTTTAACCACAATGCCAACTGGTAGTGTTATAAAAATTGAATCGGAAGCAGCCTTGGTTTTAAACAATGCCAAGTTATACAACGCCTGTAATGATGAGTGGAACGGTATTCAATTAGTAAACACCATAGGCAAACAAAAAGGCCAAGTTATTTTAGTAGGTAAAGCTACTATTGAAAACACAAAATATAATAGCAATTTTAAAAGTATTGAAAAAATAAACCAGTAAGGGTAAACTTTGTTTTCCAATTATTATTAGATGCTTTAAAGCTGTACCATTTTTTTGACGTATAAATATAGTAATTTTTATAAAAATAACCTGCATTAGTAATGATCAGAAAATAAAATTAGCGACTATTAAAAAGAATTTTTTTTATAGAGAATTTCGATAGGCCTTGCAATAGTTTTGCAAGCGGGGCTAAATTACTAAGTAACATCGCCCGCTTAAACAGCCTATTGTATCAAATTAATTATAAAATGTAACACAAATTTAGTTTTAATATTGGCGATCTTTTTGTTAAAAATACTATTAGTAGCTGCTGGCTATGCCTGCGTTTTTTGCCTCAATCTCACCAAATTAAATTCCAAATTTATGTGTAACATCTTAAACTCATATTGGTATTATACCATATTTTTACCTATGTAAATTAAATAATTATTTTTTTGAGGATAAGAAAATATTCTTTTTGATGCTTTGTCATATAAAATATTGTTGTCAGCAACTAATAAAAAGGTATAGCTTTTTATTGGCTGCCTCAATTTGTTTTGTTTCCTCAAACGCATATCTTACCAAAAAAATAAATTGACAATGCAAAAGCCTTCCAACAAAAAACCTTATTATTTTTATTTTGATGCATTAACACATTATGTTATCAAAATTAATGAAACCGAATTAGAAGAATTAGAATTTAAACAAAAGCCAAACGAAACGGACATATTGTTAAGTAGCATTTTGTTTAAAAATGAATTGCCCAATAAGTTAAGCAGCGTTGCTTTTATTAAAGCTTTGCCTCAATTAGGGTTTCAAAAAAAAGCAATATCTGCCAAGCACTTTTATGCAATTAACGAATTGTTTAAAGAACGCGATAATCAAAATATAGAAGAACCTTACTGTGGCGCTGTTTATAGAGATGTATTGGTATTTTATAAAGAAAGAAAAATTACAGGCATTGTAAAGCTTTGTTTTTCTTGTGGCCATCATTATATTTTTGGTACCAAAAAAAATACAAGTAACTTTGCACAAAAAGGCAACTTTAAAAAAATACAACAGTTGTTAAATTCATAAAAAATAGCTAATTTTTAACGTGAAATACTTTATAACAATACCAGTAATGCTACTTTGCTGTTTAACAATATTGGCCCAACCAACTGGCATTATTAATGGCACGGTAACCGATGCTGCAACAGGCGAAGCTTTGTTAGGTGTTAATGTTTTTACCAAAACAAATGGTGGTGCAACAAACGAAAATGGTAACTACCAATTAAGTTTACCAGTTGGTTTATACAACATTAGTTTTCAATATTTAGGGTATGATGATTTTTTTGTAGACAGCATTTTGTTAAAAGTAAATGATACATTAACAATAAATGCATCGCTAAATTCCACCACATCGCTCATAAATGAAGTAATAGTTAGTGCTAACAGATATGGCCAATCGATAAGTAAAACACCTGTTTCGGTAGAATTGATAAAAGCTAAAAACCTGCAAGCCATTGCCCCAAAAGATGCAACAGATGCGATACGATTAAGCCCCGGCGCATATATTATTGATGGGCAAATAAACATACGGGGCGGCACCGGTTTTTCTTACGGAGTTGGTAGCAGAGTGCAATTAGTAATTGACGATTTACCATTATTAAGCGCAGACAGAGGCGATATAAAATGGAATTTAATTCCGTTAGAAATGTTGGACAGGATAGAGGTGATTAAAGGTGCATCGTCGGTATTGTATGGCTCGGCAGCATTAAATGGTGTGGTACATGCCCGTACTATTTGGCCCGGTAACAAGCCCACAATTAGTGCCAGCGCTTGGGCAGGTGTTTACAGCCAACCCAAAAATAATATTAATGGCAATAGCGATACTTTAAGTTGGTATACTAATAAATTGCCTTTATTTTGGGGTACACAAGCTACCTATGCTGCTAAATTTGGTAAGGCCAAAAAGTTTGATGCGGTTGTAGCTGCCGCTAAATTGCATAACAAAACACATCTCGAAAATGAAATTCAAAACTATTACAGAGCCAATATTAAAATGCGATACCGAGCCAGCGAAAAATTAATGTTTGGTATAAAAGCAACACACAGTCAAATAAACGAAGGCTTATACATTTTGTGGGAAGACTCGGCAAAATTAACCGCTTTGGCTGGCGCTACCGACGATAATAAATATCTGCAAACTTATATTGATCCTTTTATTACTTACTTCGATCCTATTAATATTAAGCACAGTTTAAAAGCTCGCTTATTTAATGTTAATAGCTTTTATGATGTTGATAGTGACGAACAACAACAGGCATCAATTAACACATTTGACTATAATGCTTTACAAACCTTTAAACATTTTGATTGGAACCTTGGCGTAACTTATAATAGCATAAATGTTGATGATGCCGCTTTGGTAACAACTAAAGGTTGGTTATTGGCTACTTACGCACAATTAGCTATCCGACCCGTTAAAAAATTAGAGTTAACAGCAGGTTACCGTTGGGAAACTTTTAATATTGATAGCATAAAAGGAGCCACCTTTCCGGTGTTTAAAGGGGGGTTAAATTATGAAATTAATCAAAACTTGTTTGGGCGGCTTTCTTTCGGGCAAGGTTTTAGAATACCAAGTTTTGCCGAACGTTATGTAAATTATAAAATTGGTGCAATTAATTATTTACCCAATGAAGATTTGTTGCCCGAAACCGGCTGGAATTTTGAAGTAGGTTTAAAACAACATCTACCCAAAATAAATGCCTATATAGATGCTGCCCTTTTTGTAACCGATTATAATAATATGATTGAGGCAGTTTTTGATTTACACAAACCCGACAGTATTAGAATTGACTTATACAACTTGCCTTCTTTGTTGGATCAATATTTAGGATGGCAATTTCAAAATATTAGTGATGGCCGTATTGCTGGTTTAGAGTACAGCTTTAATATGCAAACTAAAAACAAACATTTTCCGCTGCAAATTTTAGCAGGTTATACTTATGCTTTACCGTTAGATTTAAATGTTGATACCACACTTAACAATTGGAACAATTTTATTAAACGCAGCATCAATAGTTTTGAAGCAAACGATTCTTTATACAATCAACAGTTTTTAAAATATCGATTTCAACATATTGCTAAGTTTGATGCCCAACTATCAATTAATAAATTAGAAAAAGTTGGCTTTACACTTGGTGCAAGTGCCAACTATTACAGCAATATGGGTAATATCGATGATGTTTTTCTTGGCGAAAGCCAATGGTCGCCTTTTATTGAATCGGTAACGGGCAGCCCTTATGCAGTACCTGGCGTTTTAGAATACCGTAATGCCCATCTCAATCCTGATCTTATTTTAAATGCCAGATTTGGAGTGGTATATGATGAGAAATACAATTTATCTTTTCATATAAAAAATATTACAAACCGAAGTTACACAATTAGGCCAGCAAAGGTAGAAGCCCCTTTAAATTATACAATGAACCTTAATGTTAATTTTTAGTTCAAAAACATTTTATTTTTACAACTTATAACCTAAGCCTTTAAAGGTTTCTAACTTTTCTCTTGTTTTTTTATCATTAGCAGCAATAATTCTGGCAGCCATAACTGCGGCATTTTTTGCACCCGCTTTACCAATAGCAACACAACCCACCGGCAAACCTGGTGGCATTTGTACAATTGAAAGCAAGGCATCTAAACCGCTTGGCATACCACTAGCAATTGGTATGCCTAAAATGGGCAGTTGGCTATGCGCCGCTGCAACACCGGGTAAAGCTGCAGCCATGCCTGCAGCAGCAATTATACAGCTATAGCCTTTGCTTTCGGCAGTTGTGCAAAGCTCAGCAACTAACTCCGGATTTCTGTGGGCGCTAGCAACTTGTAAATTATGTTCTATCTCAAACCAATCTAAGTATTTAGTACAACTTTCTAATACTTCTAAATCTGTTTTTGAGCCTGCTAATATTAATACTTTATTCATAAAGTTAAGTTAATCTTATTAAAACAAAAGTAATAATCTCATTTAGTAATATGTTGTTTTTTATTTCTTTTCTATTGCTAATTTTTATTTTTCTTTACAGGTCAATAGCATCTTTATAAATTTAAATATGTGACTTTTCAAAAAAAAAATAAGATTTTAAATTTTTTACTAAAGATTTCTTGTGTGCAACTAAACTTTTTTAAGCCCGTAATACATCTTACTTGTTATACAAAATAAAGTTTATGATGAAAGATACAATTTTTTTATTAATGTTTGCATTGGTTATAGTTTTTCAACAAAGCTATGCGCAAGTGCCTTATGTAAACAATAGTTGTTATTGTATTGAAGAATCTAATGCACAGCCCAATTTTTTATATCGTTACAGAGTTGCGCAAGAAGATTGGATAAGAATGGAAGCAATAGAATATACTGGCGGTTCTTCTAAACTTGCAGAAAGAATGGAAGCAATGGCAATTAACGCAGTTGATGGTGTAATTTATGCTTTTGACGGGGATAAGTTTGGGTCAATTGAAATTGGAACTAATAAATTTACATATATAAATTCAAGTTTAGAAGGTACTGGTAAAATTAAAGGAACAATTATTAAAAATTTTGCCTTTGGTGATGTTGATGGTTTAACTTACAACCCCTATACCCGCGAACTTTGGGCAACTAATAGGTTAAATGGAAATAATGCAAACGATATTTTGTTTAAAATAAACCCAGAAACAGGCGAGGTTATAAAAAATTTTTTTGGCGGATATGATTTTATTGAAATTGAAGAGAGTTTCGATAGTACTTTAGGTGGTTCTGTTTATGATGTTGATGATATTGCAATAAACCCCTTTACAAATCAATTGTTTGCCATACAAAACCAAAATGGCCCCGGCATTATTACAGAAATTAACAATTTTGATGGATCTATTGAAACAGAGATTTTTGATTTAAATGAAGACGATATAGAAGGTTTGGGCTTTTCAAGCTATGGTTACCTATACGGAACTACCGGAGATAGTAGCGATGTACCCAGTTCTTTAATTGCAATTGATTTTGTCAACTACCAAACCAATAGTTTAAATCCTATTGACATTAGTTTGCCAAACGGTGTAGGCGATTTTGAAAGCTTTGACTGCATGAGTGGTTTTGTAGATTTGGCTTTAGAAGCAAAAATAAATAGCCAAAGCGTTTTTAGTGTTGGTGATATAGTTGATATAGATGTTATCATTCATAATCAAGGAACAATAGAAATAAATAAACTATCCGTTACTATGCACTTGCCAGCAGGTATAACTTTATTAAGCAACGGCTTTACAAATTGGGGTGCAAAACGAACAAAAGCAATAACCAATCAAATAATATTAGGTGGTGCAAGTTATAGTTTTACCGTTAAATTAAGGTTAGATAACCCAGCTCTAAGCAATTACTCCATACCATTCGAAATTTCTAACGTCGAAAACAACCAAATAAACCTTGGTCAAGGGTATAAAGTTAATTTGCCTGATGTCGATTCAACGCCCGACGCTATAAATAACGAAACCAATATAAAAAATAACCAAATTAATCAGAACGGTAAATTCCTAAAAGAAGATGAAGATGATCACGATATTGTAAGCTTTTCACTTCCAACCTGCCCTCAAAATATAGTAGTACCAAATATAGATCAACCAATGTATAATGCAAAAAACGCCATTCAAACTAGCGGAGAAGTAGTTAATGGAGCTGTAGAAATGTACGCAGGTCAACAAATTACTTTCGATATAGGCTTTGAGGTAGATATGAATGGAACTTTTACTGCCGATATTCAAGCCTGTCTTTAAAAAAACGTTGGTATTACCGTTCTCAAAATTCTTAAAATTGAGTTGCTTATAATTTGTAAGTTTGCATAAAATAATACAAAATGAAATGGGAAACCATTAAATCTTACAAAGATATAACTTACCAACAATTTGATGGCGTAGCACGCATAGCATTTAACCGCCCCGAAAAACGCAATGCATTTAGGCCGCAAACAGTTGATGAGTTGTTAGATGCTTTAACACATGCACACCATAGCCAAACAATGGGAGCCGTTTTATTAACTGGTGAAGGCCCCTCAGCAAAAGATGGTGGTTGGGCCTTTTGTTCAGGTGGCGATCAAAATGTACGTGGAAAAAATGGCTACGAGGCCAACACACCCGGTTTTGGCCGCTTGCATATTTTGGAAGTGCAGCGCCTTATTAGGTTTATGAATAAGGTAGTTATTTGCCTAGTACCCGGTTGGGCAGTTGGTGGCGGCCATAGCTTACACGTAGTTTGCGATTTAACCATTGCTAGTAAAGAACACGCTATATTTAAACAAACCGATGCCGATGTTGCCAGCTACGATGGAGGTTACGGATCTGCCTATTTAGCAAAAATGGTAGGGCAAAAAAAAGCACGAGAAATATTTTTTTTAGGTAGAAATTACTCGGCCCAAGAAGCCTTTGAAATGGGTATGGTAAATGCCGTAGTGCCACACAAACAGTTAGATGAAACAGGTTACCAATGGGCAAAAGAAATAATGGCTAAAAGCCCAATGGCTATAAAAATGCTAAAATACTCTTTTAACCTAGCCGACGATGGTTTGGTAGGCCAACAAATATTAATGGGCGAAGCCACCCGCTTAGGTTACGCTACCGAGCAAGCCCAAGAAGGAAGAGACGCCTTTTTGGAAAAGCGAAAACCCAACTTCGATCAGTTTCCAAAATTTCCTTAGTAAATAAAGTCGCCTTTTTTTAAAAAATTATTGGTGAAGCGAGACCAAATGCGCGCACAAACTCCCCTCCCGCCATCCTCTCCAAGTCCTCGCAGGCAAGCGCACAAAAGCCTCGCTGCAGCTGTGGGCTTTCCGTTCCTGTCGGGGCTATTACAAATGCTTTGCCCAGCCGTGGTTATTTTTACAAAAAAAAATGAGTAAATTAATAACAATGAAATAAAATAACTACGTTAATCAATAAGTGCTTTATCTTAAAAAAATAGTATTTGGTTATTTTATATTAATAGTTGGCCTTTTGCAAGGCACAGCTAATAGTAATCAATTGCAAACTTATATAGGTTTAAGTTTTCAAAACCAAATTAAAAGAGGCTACGTATCGGCTTTTGCATTTCACAATCACGACCCTCGTTTTGGAAACAGCAACTTTCATGTACACAACAACTGCAACCCATTTGTAAAAGGTAAAGAAGTATTACAAGCATTAAGCTTTAATGCGGAATACGTAGTAAACCAAAAAATTGCTGTAGCTGTAAGTTTACCTTATAGTTTAAAAACCCAACTGTTTGCCGATAGTGTTAATTTATTTAGAAATGGCATAGGCGATGTTAAATTGGGTTTTAGATATGCCTTGTTTGAAAGTAGCCCGCAAAAGTTATTTACAAAAGTAAAACACCAAACGATACTTTCAATTTATGTAAAATTTAAAACAGGTAAATACAACCAAACAACAACATCAAACGATATTGACCCACACCTACAAAACGGTTTGGGAAGTACAAATTGGCAAACATCATTACAACATTTCATTAATTTTAATAAATGGAATTTAAGTGGAGCTATTAACTACCAACTCTTCACAAAAAATTATTTCCAATTTAAAAAAGGCAATGCTTTTGAAGCCAAAATTGCTGGGGCTTACCGTTTTAATATTTATGATGCCATTATATTTTTGCCTGCCCTTCATCTATTATACCAAAATAAAAAAGCCGATACTATGGAAACCCGCAAAATTTTAAAACCTACCAGTTATCAAGCTTTTTTATTGGGTGCTAATGCGGCCTTTCAGTATAAAAAAACCATTTTTAATTTAAGCTATTCCATACCAGTTTATTTAAGTTACGATGCAGTAGATTTACAATGTAAAGCACCCGAACAGCATCAAAATATTAAAGCAGAGATAAAGTGGTTGTGGGATTGATTAAAGTTATTTCATAATTAATTTCTTCTCATCCAATACTTTACTTCATCAATAAATTCGGGCATAGTGATTTCCTTAATTTCACTTGCTGCAAAATCTTCCGCTTGTGTGGCAGAATGTGTCGATTGATATTTAAGAACTTTTTTGTCAAACAGGTTTCGGTTAAATAGTATGTAATCTGCGTAAATTTTGGCGGTAGCATTTAAATCCCTTAAACCTACTGTTTCTGAAAACCAAGATTTTATACAAAGTATTAATTTTTCCGGATCATCTTGATGGCTTTTAATATCATAGCCGTTTAGGTCAGAAATTGCCTTCATATATTCGTATTTATCACTTTCCAAAACCAACGTTCTTTTAGAAGATAAGTTAGTACTGGATTCTCGAAGTCCAAAATCTAAACCCAATTCAAAAGCCATATTAAGCCTAAAATAGTCATCTAAAGTTTTAGCTCTAAGTCTTGACAAGTCGTGTATTGAGTACTTAGAAGATTTTTGTAATCCAATTATTTTATCAAGTCTCGCTTTACCAGAATCGGAAGATTCTAAAGCAATTCTTGGCTCGAAGCCAAAGTAAACAACAGTATAAAGTATAGTTTTTAATTGATGGAAGAAATCTGTGTCGAATGGACAATTTATGAAAACGTTCGTTTCATAATTGTTTGTGATGTTCTTTTTCAACGTACCCTATCTCGTGGTGGAAAAGGATCATTACCATAAGAGTTTCTATTTTGTATTGATCCATCTTTTTTATGAATGTATAATTCAGATTTCTCCTTTCTACTCAAACCTCTTGCGTATTTAATTGCATCGTCTTTTTTTATGAAAGCTTTGGATGCTTTAGAAGCTCCTGCCTTTTTTACTGCCCAGCCACCACTTTTTTGTGAAGGCACCACGTGATTTGATTTTTTTGACATTATAAATTCATTTAGTGTAAAAACAAAAAAACTATTTAGTTAGTTCCACTTATCAAATATATGAGAATTTACCAGTTTTTTTATGTCGAAACTAAAATTGTTGACAATATCACTTTTATGGAGTGATATTTTTTGGTAAGCTTTTTTACGTCTTTTTTAAAATAAGGACTTACTTCAACATTAAAAATACGCTAAAAACTCTTTGGCAGACCTTGTTTTTAGTTTACCTTGTTTAATAATTTCTGCTTATTGTATTCTATGTTATATTGCTAAAACGGCTAAAGGAAGCTTATTTACACTATTATAGCCAAATTACTCACCAAATATAGCAAATGCTATCACAAGAGTTTAAAATATTGCTATCTATACACTTCAATTTTCCACAACACCGCCAATTATGCTATATTTAGCATCTAATAAAAATACCTTATAATTTTTTAAGATGAAACAAGCAGATAAAACAACGCTAAAAGATAAAATGTTAAGCGATATTAATAAGCTAAAAGCTAATATTGTAGCGTTAAAAGAACTCACTAAACCCATTGCACCAGAAAACTCAATTGGTAGGGTAAGCCGTATGGATGCTATAAACAATAAAAGTGTTAATGAAGCCGCATTGCGACAGGCGGAGTTAAAAATGAACAAATTGCAGTTGGCTTTAAAAAAATTAGATACCAAAAATTTTGGCATCTGTTCGGCTTGCAAAGGCTTAATACCATTGCCTCGTTTAATGTATATGCCCGAAAGTTCGCATTGTGTGGCCTGCGCTAACTAAATAATTATTTTATTTTGGATAAAGATAAAATTCTTTCGGTAGAGTGGGCCAATACTCCCAAAATTGTAAAAGAGTGGCTGCCAGAGGCGATCATTAAAAATTTACTCAAAACTTCAATTAACGGTAGCTTTAGCCGTTATGAAGATGATAGTTATAGTGATCGATTTTATGATTATTGTTATGTTGATGGTGCAGAACCAAGCGATTACAAAAATCAAATAATTGAACTTAGCCCAACACATACTATAATGTGTGGTATTCGGTTTTTTAATTTAGATTTAAAACGGGCATACATTAACATTGAACATACTAACTTTGAAGAATGGGATATGGATTTGTTTAACAGCGCTGCCGTAGCCATCAAAAAAAAATACGAAAAATTTAATCCATTTGCATACCGAATTTTAAGTGCAGATGAGTACCGTAATAAATATCCTAATTTAAAATTTACAAAAGATTTGAGCTACTATGTGGGTTTAAAAGGTAATATTTTGAGCTTAGAAAAACCAATTAAATACGATTTGATTGAATTAGTTAAACCAGTAAACTTAGACTTTTATTCGCTATACCAAGGCTTGGTAGAATTTTATATTGATGAAAACCCTGGTGCACAAGATTATGTTTTTGCATTGAGTAAAAAAGATATTGAACGTTTGCATAAAGAACAAACTTTGTTTAGCGTTTATATTGATGAGCAATGGGCTGGCCTTACTGCTGTAGAAAGAGCTACCGAAAAATATTTAGAAGGATATTTAATTGTAGAGGAATGTTTAATAAAAAAATTTAGAGGTAAAAATTTTGGCTCCGCCATGCAGCGTAAACTAATTGAATTTATGCCAGGTGATGAATACACCTTAATATTTGGCGAAATACACGAAAACAATTTGCCCAGCAGAAAAACAGCTTCACGAAATGGGTTAATACGATCGGGTACTCATTATTTTATTCATTTATAGAAATCGTAAATTTGGCAACTAAGGTTCATATACATAAAAAAAGGGTTTATGGTTTTCATTTAGATTTTTACCAGCACGTTAATAATGCACGTTATTTAGAGTTTTTTGAAGAAGCCCGATGGGAATATTTGTTGCCACTAAAAAAAACCGAGATATTAGAAAAACGAAACTGGATTACTATTGTGGTTAGGGTAGAGGTAAGTTATAAAAAACCATTAGAGTTATTTGATGATATTGAAATACATACTTCTATTAATGAAATTGGTAGAAAGAGTATGAACTTTCATCAAAAAATATACAAAAACGGCGAGAAAACGGTAAGTGCTTTAGCCAATATAAAGTTTGTAGTTTTTGATACGATAGCGCAAAAATCACTAAGTATAAATGAGGAAATACAAACCATATTTGAGTTGTTGTAACAATAGGGCATCATAAAAAAGGCATCGTTTTAAAAAAATATTTAATTTTTTACTTTATTTTAAAGGATATAAAAAAGCGTGCATACAAAGCATCATATAATAATTGGAGACAGCAGACAGCTTGATTATCTGAAAGGCCAAACGGTACAATTGGCCGTTACCTCGCCGCCTTATTGGCAACTAAAAGATTATGGAACGGAAAACCAAATTGGCTATCATGAAAACTATGAGACTTACATTAATAACCTAAACCTTGTGTGGGAAGAGTGCTACCGCGTACTTGAAAACGGTTGTAAACTTTGTGTAAATATTGGCGATCAGTTTGCCAGAGCGGTTTACTACGGTAGGTACAAAGTAATACCAATTAGAACCGAGATTATAAAGTTTTGTGAAAGTATTGGCTTTGATTATATGGGTGCTATTATTTGGCAAAAACAAACCACTACCAATACTTCGGGCGGCGCTTCGCTAATGGGCAGCTACCCAAATCCACGTAACGGTATTTTGTCAATTGATTATGAATTTATTTTAATCTTTAAAAAATTGGGTACGCCAAATAAGGTTAGTAAAGAAATAAAAGCGCAATCGAGTATGACTAAAGAGGAATGGAAATCCTACTTTCAAGGGCATTGGAATTTTGGTGGCGCAAGGCAAGATGGACATATCGCCATGTTTCCAGAAGAATTACCGCATAGGCTTATTAAAATGTTTTCGTTTGTTAACGATACTGTGCTGGATCCTTTTTTGGGAAGCGGCACCACTTCATTGGCAGCCAAAAAGTTAAATAGAAATTCTGTTGGCTATGAAATTAATCAAGAATTTAAGCCGTTTATTGAAAAGAAATTAGGCGTAAACAATCCTGAAATTGGGAAAGACGAAATCCACTTTCATAACCAAAAACTGAAAACTGATTTTGAAGCTAGAAAAGCTAAATTTCCATATCTATTTAAAGATTTTCATGAGTTCGATAAAAAAAGAGATCCTAAAAAACTTCAATTTGGTTCAAAAATTGATAAAAATAGCAAGCACAAAGAAGAATTTTACCGTGTAAAAGCAGTAATTAGTCCTCAAATAATAGAACTCAATAATGATACAGTTGTTAGGCTGCTTGGTGTTAAAGAAAAGCCTTCAACAATTGACGAAGCCATTCAATTTTTAAAAGATAAAACACATAAGCAGCAAATATTTTTAAGGTATGATGAGGAGCAAAAGCATGATAATTCGAATAATCTAATGGCCTATGTTTACTTAAAAAATAAAACCTTTTTAAATGCGCATTTAATTAAAAAAGGATTTGCCGTTGCCGATTTAGCAATGGAATACAAAAACAAGAAAAAATTTAAAAAACTACAAGAAAGTTATGTCGATTAAACAAACCCAAAATAGGCAAAGTCAATTGAAATTATGTTTAAGAAGATTGCTTTTAAACGATTATAAATTTTTGTTATTTAATTAAAATTATGCTAAATCAAATGTTTTTAAATCAACTAAAAACAATAATTATATTTTTTTCATTTCTGGTAATTACAGCTTGTGTAAACGATAAAGCGGATAGTAAAAGTAGCCTTGAGCAAAAAACAACACCAAAAGATACCCTAAGAACCATCAACCATCCGCAATTAGAATTTATAAATGCTGAAATTGCTAAAGACAGCACCAATGCAGATTTATATTTTAACAGAGCACTCGCTAATCAAAAACTAAAAAATATTAACGAGGCAATAGCAGATTACGATAAAGCTTTAAGTTTAAATGATACAACAAGCGCCTATTATTTAAACTTTGCCGATTTGTTAATTACAACAAATAATGTAGTGCCGGCAATTAACTTGCTTACCAAAGGCTTAGAAAAGAAACCCGATGATATAAATATGTTGTTAAAGCTAAGTAAGTATTATTTGTATATTGACGACACGGATAAAAGCATATTAACCGCCAACCAAGTTTTAAAATTAGAGGTAAGCAATGCAGACGCTTATTTTACCAAAGGCTTGGCATTTGTGTTTAAGCAAGATACGATGAAGGCCATCAGCACTTTTCAAACTGCTACGGAGCAAAACCCAGATTTTTATAATGCCTTTATGCAATTGGGCTTACTTTGCGCAGGTAAAAAAATGAAATTGGCAGAGGATTACTATAAAAATGCTATTAGAATAAACCCTGCAAGCACCGAGGCGTATTATGGTTTAGCTATTTATTATCAAAACAATAACCTATTTCAAAAAGCAAAAGATACTTATAGAAAGTTAATAACGGTTGACCAACAATTTAAAGATGCTTTTTATAATTTAGGGTATATCTATTTTAATGAAGATAGCCTGCCACAAGCACTAAAACATTTTAACATGGCTACTAATGTTGATTTAGATTTTACCAGAGCTTATTACATGCGCGGGCTTACTTACGAAGCATTGGGCGATACTGCAAATGCTAAAAAAGATTATGAACGAACAGTAGCTTTTGATCCTGATTTTGAAATGGCTAATAAAGGTTTGGAAAGGTTGAGGTAGGTTTGATTAATAAGCTACATAAGAAAAATTTAATATAATTTAAGTTTTGTTAAAATTACCCCCCCCTCATTTTTTCTTATACATTTGTATTATTCAAATTTGATTTAAATTGCGCAATTTGAGCAAATTCATCCCGACAATGCTCAAAAAATAATAAGGTAGGGAATCATCTTAAATAAATTAAAAAAATGAAAAGAATATTAATTCTTATGATTTGTTGTGTAGTAGTAGTTGGTCTAACATCTTGTGAAAAAGAGGTAATTACACCAGACAATTTAACCTCAAGCGATTTACAATTGCGTAAGGGGAATTTGCCAAATTATAATTATGATGCATCCTCAGTAGAGAAAATTTTAGAGGAATTAGATTATACTAAAGAGCATGATTTCAGTAATAATAAAATAATAGTTATAGAAGTAAATCCTGGTATCTTACAAGATGTTGAGGGTGATATGATTTGTTGTCTCATAAAACCCGATACGATATGTTCAATTACAATTACAGCCGGTAATGACGAACGTAATTACTCAGATGTGATTTTAGTAGGAACTGACAAACCAATTCTAAATAAAAATACAAGAATATCTGAAAGTACTGTTAGAGATGGTTTTTCATTTCACACAATAGAACAACTTTAAAATTATATTATCAAATATAACTTAACAATTATTTTTAGCATCTGTTCTTTGCTGGCAGTTTCTTGCTGGCAAAGAACAGATGATTTTGGCTCTGTTAAAAATGAAAACAAAGTACCCAATAATCTATTTATTCAGCCGCCGAGATCTTTTGCTATAAATACCAATAAATCAGAAGTTTTAATTCCTTTTAATTATAAGAGTTTACTTGTTTATAATTATGAAGAGGGGAAAATAGTAACAGAGTACAAAGTAGATACACTTAGATACCAACAAATATACTCAAAATACGAAAGCATGTATCCCGATCGAAATTTTTTAGATCCTTTTAAGTCTGAAAGTGCAAGATACTCTCCTTTTGGCTTAGTTAAAATTGGAGATATTTATTTTTCAGAACAGACTAATTCTTATCAATTAGGTGTTGCAGCTTATTTACCTTATAGCAAAAATACAGATACAGCTAAAGTAAATGTGAACGACCTAAGGTTTGCACTACTTTCTTTAAATGAGGATGTTTTTTGCACCTCTCATGTCGTAAAAGATACATTCGACTATGTAGCTAATTTTACGTTGGAATTTCCATTTTACAGAACCGATAGTATCCTATATGTTAGTGAACTTAGTTTTACGCAAAATAGTAGTGAAATACCTTTATTAGCAAAATATAATATTAGTAAGAGTGATAGCATAATAAAGTACAAGAGCGATATTGAAATATTTTATGATGCGGAACTTCACGGAAAAACCAAGCTTACTACCTTTAAAAGGGCTTTTGATGTATTTGAAGATCAGTTGTATTTTACAGAAGGCAATTACATTTACAATTTAAATTCATTAGAAAAGGTAGCTCCTATTTTGCAAGATTTTAAAATAGCATCATTTATGGTAACAGAAGATGCAGTTTATACGGTGCTATATATTAAAAGTAAAAAACAATGTAAATTAGTAAAGTGGGATAGAACTATGCAGAAGAAATTAAAAGAGAGCAAGTTAAGCTTTTCGAATTATATTATTTATAATTTTGCCAACCAAAACTTATATTCAATTGAATTTAATAAAGATAAAGAGGTTATTTTTAAGTCTTATAATATGTAGTTTGTTTTGCTTTTCGTGTAGTCAAAACAAAATTTCATTAAAAGAAACGCTACACAAATACATCTCAGAAGATGATAAGACTGTTTACTTTATTGTTATAGGCCAACAAGATTGCCCCAACTGCTATATTGGCTTATTTCAAATAAGCAATTTTTTTAGCGAAAACAAAGCATTAATTAATAATTTGGTTTACGTTTTTGATGAAGAAAATATAGAGCGATATAACTATTTTATGGATAACTTTGTTAAAGTTGACTTACTAAACGATAACAAAATTTTAGATATAGCATTATTTAATGCTGTTAATAAAAAATGCTCATATAAAGGTAGATCTATTTATGGTTGGTATAATTTGGAAACAGGTGCATATAATTGTGCCACAATTAGAGAAACAAAAACGAGTGAAGAAGTAAGCCAAATATTGGGTTACTAATAAATGTTAGGCTTCTTTAATACCACAAGGCTATATTTTATTATTAAATAATTTATATTTATATAATTTAAATTTTATCTAGACAAGATCGTTTTAATCAACAATGAAATATATCCCAATAGTATTTATACCCTTATTCTCTGCCTGCGTTGTTCAATTTTCGGGTCTTACAAACGATTATTACAAACAACAGCAGCTCAAAAAAATAAAATTAAAAAGATAGCAGATTTTTCTGCTATTGAAAATGAGTTCATTTATGAAATTAATAGCCCTCAGTTAATGGAGGACTTGGCTAAAAATGAAAAAATCTTTAGTATATTCTTTTGTAAACAAGTGCAATTCTAAATATTGCGTTCCATTGCAAACTGTTATTAACTACGCTGCGTTACACAGCTTTATCCAATTATGCACGTGTATCTAAATTTAGATATTACTAAAAAGCAAAATATTGATAGACCATTTTTCGCCTTAGATTATGATTATTACAATTCTAAACGCTCACGTGTATGTTGGGAAGCATTTAGAAAAGATATAGGATTAACTAAATTTTTAGGGGAACAGAAATGGCTCGGTAGTTTTTTATTTTATGAGGGAGACGAGCTTGTGGAGGTGAAAAGAGTTTTGGATTAGCAATAAAAAATTCTTAAACCTGACAGGTTTTAAAAACCTTTCAGGTTTAAGGAGCTAAACAATTTGGCATCTTAAAAAATAAAAAAATCCTGTTTCGGTATTACCAAAACAGGATTCTATATTGTAAATAGTTTATTATACTATTCTTCTTCTGATGAAGTATCATTTGCAGCTGTTGCTGCATTTACCTCATCAATAGCTTTATCAACTGTATCTTCAACAACAGGCGCAGCTTTAGCTTTTACAGCTGTTGTTGTTGTAGTTGTTGTATTTTCCTCATCAAAATCAAATGGAACTACCGATATGTAGTTTCTGTCGTTCTTTTTTCTGGTAAATTTCACTAAACCTTCTACTTTAGAAAATATGGTATGATCTTTACCTAAACCTACATTTTCACCCGGGTGAAACTTGGTACCTCTTTGGCGAACAATAATGTTACCAGGTATTGCTACCTGCCCGCCGTATATTTTAACACCAAGACGTTTAGAGTTACTATCTCTACCGTTCTTAGTACTACCAACTCCTTTTTTATGTGCCATTTCTGTTTATTTTATTACTAAGTAAATTAGGCTATACTTTCAATTTTGATTTTAGTTAAGTGATCTCTATGACCATTCTTAACCCGATAACCTTTTCTTCTTTTCTTTTTAAATACTATTACTTTATCGCCTCTTAAATGTTCAACTATTGTTGCGCCTATTGCAGCACCACTAACAGTTGGTGTGCCTACAGAAATCGCTCCTTCATTATCAACTAAAAGCACGTTATCAAAAGAAACAGTATCTCCGGCACCACCTTCTAAGCGGTTAACAAATATTTCATCGCCGTTACTTACTTTATATTGATGCCCTGCTATTTCAACTATTGCGTACATTATTTTTTATTTTAAGGAGTGCAAAGATACAAACAAAAAATAAACATTCAAACAATAACTTGTATAATAAAGCAGTATTACGGTTTAAAGATATTTCAATGTGTAAATAAAAGTGGTTTTTTAAAAAATATTTTTGAAATTTAATATGAAATTGTTTTCTTTGTAGCTTAATATTGTTTTGTAATAATACATAAAAATATTATACAATTTACTCACACTTTATAGCTATTGCGAAAATTTAACGCATTTTACATTTGTCGATCATAAGTCTTCTAAAAATTGACCTACAAACAGTTACGTATTACAGCTTAGTCAAATTTTTTAAGTTTTAGTTTTTATAATTCCAATAATATTATTATTGGCATACTTAAAAGGCTTAAACTATTAGTGCTAAAGCATCTATAAAACTTTTGTAAATTTTTAACCTTATGTCGATTATGTTATTCAATAAATTATTGAAAAAGCCACAGCTATGCCCACATTATATATGCATTATTTTATTATTTTCTTTTTGTTTTAATGGGTATTCACAGAATTACCCATATCCGCAATTGCCAAAAAATACTGAAGAAATAGAAAGTTTAAGCCCTACATTTACTTGGGTGGGTGGTGATAATTTTGTAAAATACCAATTTAAATTATACAACTGTAGTTACGAAAAGGGTGATAATTTTAAAAAATTGAACTTAGGAGACTACAAATTTGTTTCAGCGGTTAAAGGAGAACAAGGCTACGAATCGAGTAATTTAACTATAAACGAAAGTAGGGTAGGTTGTTTTACAACCGTTGATGATGGTGGAACAAAAATTAAATCCTTTCAAAATAATTTTAGCTCGCCAAGCGAATATTCTATTTCTAATTTTGAAGGTAATGATTTCGAAGGTTTAACTTATTTATATAATGATTATTTTTTAATGGTTGATGAATACAACGACCGACTATTATTTTTAAACCTTAACTATGATAATAGTAATAATTTAACTAAAGTTGAGCGCATTAAAACTTACCACCTTAATAGCAATTTATTAACAGGTATAAATGATGGTTGGGAAGGCATTACCTATAACCCCATAGAAAACAAATTGTACTTAATAAAGGAAACCAATTCGCCATCAATTTACGAAGCAACCTGTGCCAAAGCTCCTTATTTTACAGGAGATATTAAATTAAAAGAACCCTTTAAATTTAATAATACCACATGGAGGCCAGATAGAATATCAGGTTTGTATCATCTGTCGTTAAACCAAGCCTTATCTGCAACACCAGCTGGCCAACATTTGTTAATATTAAGCAAAGCAACTAATACAGTTTACGAATTTGATTTAACAGGTAAATTAATAAGTGAATTAAATATTGATACTAAAGAACTTGAACCCTATAACAATGGTTTTTTTAAGCCAGAGGGCTTAACTTATAGTAACGGCAAGTTATACCTAGCGAGCGACTCGGAGTTATGGACCACCGCTATGTACTATATTTTTGAAAATAAAAAACATCAAAACCCTATTGCCGAAGATAAAATACCGGTTTTCCTATCTGAGGATATCTATAAAACAAAATTTAATTTACCCAATGGTATTTTAAAAAATGATGAAGAATACTGTTGGCAAGTTGTAGCCTACACCAGTAATGGCAAAGCGTACGAAAGTGCTGCATATAGTTTTAAAGTTGAATTACCTTGTTTCAACTATTTAACTCATATGTCAAACTCAACTACTAATACGCAGCCCTATTATGCTCAAAACTTTATTAAATCGTACAAAACAGTTAAAAGACAAGACACCTTAACCTATTTTTCAAGTACCTATGTTGAATTAATAAAAGGTTTTGAAGTGAAAAAAGGAGGCATTTTTTTTGCTGGCATTGGCAAGTGTGATTAATCACTTTTATAAGCATTAAAATCACTTATAGATTTTTTACACAATATTTTAGCGTCATAATTTTTAAGAAATACATTTAATTTTTGCTGTTGTTTTATAAGCAATTTTTTATTTTTGGTAGTAGCAATAATAAGCTTTTTAAGCTCATTTTTATTGGCAAAAGAGGTAACTACTTCGGTAAGCTCTTTAAATAGTTGATAGTCGTTTACTAAAAACAATGGTTTTCCGTAGCGAATCATATCCGTAATACTACCCGATATTTTTGTTGTGCCATAAACCTCTTTAAAAAATTTGTAACGAGTATTTGTTAATACAGGCGCTAACAAAATATCTGTTTCTTTTATGTATTGTTCAAAAGTGGCTTGGTCAATCCTTTTATCAAAGCTTATCAACTCAAAATTTTTGGCCGCAATTGAGTTAAATTTTTTGATGATCTGTAAACCATAAGGCCCTTTTGGCGCACCCAACAAAATTAACCGTAAACTGCCAAAAATGTTTGGCAATACTTCATTTATAGCATTAAACGCTAACAAATAATCTTTCCTTTTCGCATCAATTGTGCCAGTAATACATAATGTAAGTACGTTTTCGTCTATTTTTTTATGGTAAGATGGCTCATGCACCGCCATAGGAATACTGGGGAAGATTTTTTCGGCAGGATATAATTTATTATTGGTTACATAATTTGTATAGCCATCATTTGGCAACATAATAAAATCGGTAGCTGCTAACAGCCTGTTAAAATGAAATATTTGCCTATCCCAAATATATTCTCTAATAAAATAAGAAAAATCTTTATACAGATCATACCAATTCCAATTTATTTTAATATTACTTGTTCTATTTAAAAATGTGTTTATATTATGAACTCGAATAATAGTTTTAGGCTTAAATTGTTTTAACTGATAAAGGTGTGGTTGTTTTTGCAGCGTATTAAAAATTATATAGTCAGCAGTATTTATTATGGCAAGCTGATTACTTAAAAATTGATCAATAGGTGCTTCGTTTGGTTTCACATAAAAATCAACGTTTTTAAATTGATGTTTTACCGCTTCAATTTCATTAGCTAAACTTTCCGAAATATAAACCGCAATTTTTACCACCTTTTCGTGTTTAAAGATATTAAAAAAGGAGATTAAACATTCAACATGGCCCTCAAATTCAACAACCGTAATAAACAAAATTTAATTTTTTGTTTAAAATTACCAATATTTGAAAATATGTACAAACAATTTTGAATAAAGGCAGCTTAAATATTGGGATAGAAAACTTTAAACTATGGTTACGCACATTTAATAAGGGTAGGCCATTACCTAATTTTTTAATATTGGGCGTGCAAAAAGCAGGCACAACAACGCTGTACGATTACATAACACAGCACCCTAATGTGTTGCCAGCATTTAGAAAGGAAACAAAATATTTTGATCTATACCACCAAAAATCTATCAATTGGTACAAAGCATTTTTCCCAGTTTTAAACAACAACTGTATTACTGGCGAAGCTACACCTGATTATTTTTTTTATAAAGAAATTCCAAAAAGAATAAAACAAGTTTTACCTAATGTAAAGCTAATTGTTTTGTTAAGAAATCCTGTTGATAGAGCAGTTTCTCAGTATAATTTTAATGTAGATAGGGAAATAGAAAACCTACCTTTTGAAGATGCTATAAATAAAGAGGTGGAGCGGATGTCTGCCAATACCGCCATACCACTAAAGTCGGGCTATGTAAGCAATAGCTATAGAGAATTTAGTTATATAAGTAGAGGAATGTATGCACAGCAGCTTAAACAATGGTTAAAGTTTTTTCCTTTAGAGCATTTTTTTATTTGCACTACAAAACAGCTGAAGTTTGATACCTTAAACACAATTAATAGTGTTTATGAATTTTTAAAATTAGAGCAGCTTAGTGATATTAAAGTGACCCAAAAAAATGTTTCAAAAAATAGGGTAGCACTAAATAACAACCTATTAATGCAGCTTAAAAATAGATTTGATGCTGAGAATGAAATCTTATATAATATAATTGGTAAAAATTTTAACTGGTGAGGCGGTTTAGCTTATCATTAAACTTAGCTATTGGCGTAGCATTATTTACAAATACAAAATTGTTTATATATTTTGAAGAGTTAAAATTTTCTATATTTTGTAGTTGTTTTAAATCTTCAACTGGTAATAATTGAGCTGTAGTGAGATTGAAATAATAACAAGAGTAATTTAGTTTTAAGATATCTTCAATAATTTGTTGGATGGAAAATGAGTGATGTCGCTGTTCAATTTCTATAATAATAATTGGTTGGTGTTTTTGCAGCGTTTTTTTTGCACCATTTATTACTTTCCATTCGTGGCCTTCTACATCAATTTTTAATAATGAAATGTTATTAATGTTAAGCAGCTTTATTTGATTATCTAAAGTATCTGTTTCAACTTCAATTAGTTGTTTATTACTTTCTGCTACTTCAACAAAATTAGTATTTAAGGTAGCCCTGGTTAAAACTTGTTGTTTATTTATTACCGGAATTTTAAAAGTGCTTTTGGCCTTTTTATCACTTAATGCTACTTGCGAAACATTAGCATTTGGAAATGCTTTTTTTAATCGCTTATTTAGTTTTGGTAACGGCTCAAATGCAAAAATTTCATTTTCAGAAATGTGTTTTTTAGCTCGGTTAACATATTCGCCAATGTTAGCACCTACATCAATAAATACTGCATTTTTATCTAAAAAAACATCTAACATTAATAAGCTTTTATCAACTTTTTGCTGCTTATAATTTTTGAAATTTAAGCGATTCGTTTTTCTAAAAAAAACACTATTGTGTATAGTTGGGCTTATTACTAACAACAGATCATATACAGATAAATAAATTTTTTGTAAAAGCGATTTAAATAAACCCATTAAATTGTAAATAATTGTTGATGGCTAAATTACTGCCTCTTTAGCACAATGTTGTTATGCAATGTATTGCTAACCGTGTAGCCCAGCTTAAAAATATTGTTTTTAAACCAATCCGTTTCTATCGCATTTAAGTTATCTTCTAAAATTAAAATGGGTAACTGTTGTTGTATTGTAGCCAAAGCACCTTTTAATGCTGGTAATTCATAGCCCTCTACATCTAATTGAATAATACTAATTTTTTTGGTTTTAGAAACTACATCATCAATACGAACAATATTTATTGCTTCGGTTTCATTTAGTATTGCTGTTTTTACTATGTTGCTGGCGCCGCCAATATATGTTCCGGTGGCATCTTTTATTTGTAAATGTTGTTGCTGTTGTTCATTTCCTAAACCTGCATTTGTTAGTTCAACATTTTTAATATTGTTGAGTAGTAAAGTAATTTTGGCACAGTTATAACTTTCTGTATTGGGCTCAAAGGCCCATATTTTTTGTTCTTTATGTATGATTGCTTTTGAAAGTGCTGGCAAAAAATCACCAAAAAAAGTACCGGCGTGTATAACGTCGCCGGTATTGTTAGCAATAATTTTACGCATAAAGGCTATGGTTTGAGGTTCATAAACTTTATTGCGCATTACTTTTTGTACTGCAGGCCTCATTTTTGATTTGTTAGGCAGGCAGTATGCACCATATTCATTAAAACCGATAGCAGCATCTAAGGTATTATCATCAAAGCTAAAGTTTCCACGCTTAGGATTTTTTAAGGCTTTTACCTTGTAAATAAATTTTTTTGTTGCTTGTAAAATACTCACAATTTATTTTAACCTTTATTTGATAAACCAAAAAAGTGGCTACGAAGCAACTCTTAATTGCTTAACGTGCGTTTCATCCATTTTACTTTCTACATAATCTAAATCAACCAAAAACTCATCAATTTTATCACTTTCCGATGGCATTTCGTACATAGCATCCGTCATAATGGCCTCGCAAATAGAACGTAAACCTCTTGCGCCTAAATTAAATTCCATCGCTTTATCAACTATAAAATCAATAACCTCATCGGTTATTGTCATTTTTATATTTTCAAATTCAAACAGTTTTTGATATTGTTTTACCAAAGCATTTTTTGGCTCTGTTAAAATACGCTTTAAGGCGGTTCTATCTAAAGCTTCTAAATGGGTAACTACTGGCAAACGGCCAATCAATTCTGGTATTAAACCATAAGAGCGTAAATCGTGTGCGTTTACATACTTAATTAAATTGTCTTTATCAATACTATCGTCTTCTTCTTTTATTTTAAAGCCGATAACTTGCTTTTGTGTACGTTTGGCAATTAGTTTATCAATACCATCAAAAGCGCCACCGCAAATAAACAGAATATCTTTAGTGTTTACTTTAACCAACTTTTGCTCCGGATGTTTTCGGCCACCCTGCGGCGGTACTAAAACTTCTGAGCCTTCTAACAATTTTAAAATAGCTTGTTGCACTCCTTCGCCACTTACATCTCTTGTTATTGATGGGTTATCTCCCTTTCGGGCTATTTTGTCAATTTCATCAATATAAATAATGCCTTTTTCTGCTGCCGAAACATCAAAATTACAAACCTGTAATAAGCGAGAAAGAATACTTTCTACATCTTCGCCAACATAACCTGCTTCGGTTAGCACAGTAGCATCAACAATAGCAAAAGGTACTTTTAAATAGCGGGCAATAGTGCGGGCTAATAATGTTTTACCTGTTCCGGTGCTACCTACCATTACAATGTTCGATTTTTCAATCTCCACATCATCAGTAACTTGTTGGTTTAATCTTTTGTAATGATTGTAAACAGCAACGGCCATTACTTTTTTTGCATCGTTTTGGCCTATTACGTAATCATCTAAAAATTCCTTTATTTTTTTAGGTTTTAAGGCAGTAGGAAGGGTAAATTTAAACTGCCGTTCTTGTTGTTGTAACTCTTCATTAATAATATTTTGGGCTTGGCCAACACAGTTTTCACATATATGGCCCTCAATACCGGCAATCAATATTAAGGCTTCGTCTTTTCGCCTACCACAAAAAGAACAAGTAAATTCGTCTTTCTTTTTAGCCATAATTTTACGACTCTGTTTTTGAAACTTTTCTGCTTAACACCTCATCAATCATACCATATTCTAACGCTTCATCAGTACGCATCCAATAATCTCTATCTCCATCTTTTTCTACCTTTTTAAAGCTTTGTCCACTATGGTGACTAACTATTTCGTACAATTCTTTTTTTAGTTTTTCAATTTCACGGTAAGTAATGGCAATATCACTTGCTTGGCCTTGCGCACCGCCCATTGGCTGATGTATCATTACTCTACTGTGTTTTAAACCGGTGCGTTTACCTTTAGTGCCTGCACACAATAAAACCGCTGCCATTGATGCTGCTATACCAGTACAAATAGTAGAAACATCGGGCTCAATATATTGCATCGCGTCATAAATACCTAAACCTGCATAAACCTGGCCGCCAGGGCTGTTAATATAAATACTAATATCACGTTTATTATCTACCGATTGTAAAAACAATAGTTGCGCCACTATTATGTTGGCAACATGATCGTTAATAGGCATACCTAAAAAAATAATTCGATCCATCATTAAACGACTAAATACGTCCATTGATACAATATTCATTGGTCGTTCTTCAATAATGGCGGGTGTCATAGCCGATGGTAAACTGCCACCATAGGCCGATTGCATGTGGTTTTCTAAGTGTTTTGAGTCGATGTTATGGTTTAATTTAGCATAACGTTGAAATTCTTTTCCGTAATCCATTCAATTATTTATTTTTTTTTAAGATGCTTTTATAATACAGTTAATAACAAAAGTAATTGCAAATTAATTCAATTTAGCGAAATCTTTAAAAGAAATACTTTTCGGTTTCGTTTTTACATTTTTTAATAAGCTGTCGAACAACTTAGTTTCTAATATTTTTGGATAACTTTCGTCAATATACTTTTGATCTTTTAACATTCCACCAGCATAAACTTTGGCCTGTTCATCATCTAAATCAACTTGCATATATTGTTTGTAAGTATTTTTTATATCAATTATAGCATGAGCTAATAAATCTTCTTCCTCAACTTTTACTTCGTTTTCGCGTATTATTTTTTTAGTAATCAATTGCCATTTTAGCCCTTCTAAAAAGCTGGCAAATTGCTCTTCTAATAACTCATCTGTTGCTTCCTCTTCTTTACTATTAGCTTTAATCAATTTTTTTAAAAAATCTTCCGGAAAATTCATAGCAGTATTATCCATTAAATAATCTCTAATTTCTAATTTTAATTGATGTGAAGCTCTATCGTTTGAAAGTTGATCAAAATCGGCTTTAAAGCGCTCCATAAATTTTTCTTCTGTATCAATTGTAGGGTCTTGGTATACTTGCTTATAAAACGCTGGTTCTAAATTGGCCAATGCTACTCGCTTAATGCTTAAAATAGTCATTTTATAATCCAAGCCAATCAACTCCGCATCTTCTCCTACCTTATCTAATAAAAACTTTTTCAATTCTGGTATCGTTCTGTCAAAAGCTTTTTTTAAATTAATATCTAAACTTTCATTCAGCTTTAATTTCATCACCTTTTTTTGAAGTGTTTTTGTTTTTAAAAGATCTACCGCAATAAAAGTTTCGTTAGTTGCACCATCTTCTTTTATCAAACCATCTTCATGCAATTCTTCTAACCTTACTTTTAATATATCTTTATCTTCAATTGGTGGGGCTACTTCACTTTCTACTCCAAATCTTTTTCTAAGTCGCTCTAATTCTTCTGCAATAAAATCATCACTAGCTGCTATATCGTATTTGGTAAAAGTGTTCTCTTTATAGTTGATATCAAAAACAGGCTCTATCCCAATTTCATAGTTAAATTCAAAATCCTTAGGTTTTTTTATTGAAAAATCTAAAGGTTTATTATCTGCTGGTAAAGGGCTGCCAATAATTCTAATCTCCTTTTCTTTTAAATAATTAGTAATCTCATCCGAAAGTAATTTATTTACTTCATCTACCATTACTTGGGTTCCATGCATTTGCTTTATAAGGCTAATAGGCACCATACCAGGTCTAAAACCTTTCATTTGTGCCTGTTTTCTTATCTTTTTTAAAGCAGTTTCTACTTTAGGTAAATAATCTGTTACCAAAAGTTCGCATTTAAGCAGGGCGCTTAATTCATCAATATCGTTACGTGTTATATTCAAAATAATGAAGTTTAAATAAAAAAAGGTAGCAAAATGCTACCCTTAAAGTTACTAAGTGCGGGTAGAGGGACTCGAACCCCCACGCCGTGAAGCACTAGATCCTAAGTCTAGCATGTCTACCAATTTCATCATACCCGCTTTTATAATAGCCTGCAAAATTAACCTTTTTATTGTAATCAGCAAGTGCTTTAAACAAGATAAAAAACAAATGCTATTTATTTTATAAATTGATACCATATTACGATGCTATGTGATGTGATATTATGACAAAACACAACTTCAACTATAAAATATTGCCTAAATTATCTTAAAGTTTACAGAAAAATTAAATACCTTTCGGCTCGCTAACTCTCAAACTCAACATTGCTATTTTATTATTTCACAATTTGTTGGCATTGTTACAAGTTTGAATGAAACCTAATTTTATATAAAATATAACTAATATGAAAAAATCGATGAAATACTTAAATTTTGAATTACTAATAGCTTTTCTGGCCTTTAGTGTCAATGTTTTCGCTCAACCCGCAAACGATGAATGTGCCAACGCAATGGATATCAGTTCGTTGTTTGATGGTGCTTGTAACATATCTAACCTATCAATGGTAATAGATAATACAGGCGCTACAGGTAATGTAACAGATCCGCCTGAACCTGGTGATGATGTGGCTTGCCCAGGTCTTGGTTCTGCCAACTTATTTGGTGATGGAGCAACTGCAATGGAAACAAGTATTTGGTTTACCTTTACCGTGCCTGATTTAAACGGAGACGGCTCTCCAGTAAGTTATTCATTATGGACTTCTGATGGTTCTTATGGAGACTGTGGTTTAAACCCAAATAATATTTTAGCAGGAGATGCTGATACGCAAGTAGCCATTTATGAATCTAATACTTGCCCAGACAGTGCATTAGGTGTTTGTGATTATTTCGCAGCCAATGAAGATTTATTTACCGCGCCACCTTGGATTTCTGGTTGGTTAGACCTAATGTTTACACCAGGCCAAACCTATTATATGCTTATTGACACTTGGGATGGCGTTGTAGGCGAATTTTGTTTATCTGTAACACCTTGCGGCACCGTATGTGGTGATGGTGAATGTGCACCAGTTGAAACTTTTTGTGATTGTAGTGGAGATTGCGCTTGCGACTTCGCCAATTTTGGTTATGTTAGGTACAACGTTGATACTGACAATTATTCATTTACAGATGATCCAACAGAAATAGTTGCAGAATGTTCAGACTTTTTTGGTGTAACTTCTGATAATATTTACCTAAATGTAGGTGCAACAAACTTTACAGATTGTGCTGGTAACACAGGAGATATTACAGTTACCTACGACAATGGTACATTAGTAGACTCACCTGGTGGAAATGTTTTTGCCAGTCCAGCAACTGTTACAGTTGGAGGCTTGCTTTTCTTTGAATTAACACCAGCAGATGTGGCTGTAGGAAGTATAACCGTTAACGCTTGTGTAGATGACGGCTTAGGAGGACAATGTTGTCAAGATTTTGTGTTTGATTTTAGTATGATACCAAATATAGCTAATCCATATTGTCCTTGCGTTGCTGGCTCAGTATCAGATCCGGCTATAATAACACAAACTGCCTGCCCAGGCCAAACTGTTGAAGTTTGTACAGATGGTAATGAAGATTTATCTTTAACTTGTCCTGCTGGTTTTACTTATCAATATGCTTGGAGAGTTAGTGGTGATATTTATGGTACTGTATCTGTACTTACTAATTGGGTAGTAGCAGGCCCTTGTGCCACTTTAAACGTTGATGACTTTTTAGTTGATGAATTTGGTTATGCCCCACCAAACTTTACACCAGGCGATCCATTAGGCCCAGGATTATACACTATTCAAGGCGCAGCTTTATGTGTTGATGCAATGGGTAATATTGATAGCGGCTGTATTGCTTCTGGCGAAATTACAGTTACGGTTGTTGAAATTGATGATCCAGCTTGTAGTGCCACTGGTTGCACAGATCCTTGTGCAGACAATTTTGACCCTACAGCAGTAACTGATGATGGTACTTGTAATGCACAACTTCTTGGTTGTACGGATGCAAATGCCTGTAACTACGATCCAGCGGCGCTCTGTGATGATCCTGCAAATGCTTGTGATTTTGGTAATACTGCTTGTACTGATCCGTGTAACCCAGTAATGGGTTGTATTGATGCAAATGCTTGTAACTTTGATGCAACAGCTTGTGTAGATGATGGTTCGTGTGATTTAGGAAATACCGCTTGTGCTGACCCGTGTAACCCAATAAATGGTTGTACCGATGCAACAGCTTGTAACTTTGATGCAGCGGCTTGTGTAGATGATGGTACGTGTGATTTAGGAAATACCGCTTGTGCTGATCCGTGTAACCCAATAAATGGTTGTACCGATGCAACAGCTTGTAACTTTGATGCAGCGGCTTGTATAGATGATGGCTCTTGCCAAGCGGCACCTTGTAACCCAGGTTGTACCGATATTTGTGCTGATAACTTCGATCCTAATGCAGATGCAGACGATGGATCTTGTAACCCTTATGACGACACTTGTAATGACGATTGTACTTTAGGTTCATTTGGCGGAACTTGGGACCCAGCAACTTGTGGATGTATTAACGAAATAATAGCAGTAAATGGTTGTACTGATGCAACCGCTAATAATTTTGATGCAGCTGCAAACTGTGACGATGGTACCTGTACGTTCGATCCAAATTGTAACGTAACCCCAGCAACAATAGCTGGCGGTCCATTTTCTTTCTGTGCTGGTGATGGCACACCCGATTTTGTTTCGGGCATTACTTTAAATGGTGGCTCTGGCACAAATGGTACTTGGGTGGTAACTGACGATCAATTAAACATATTAGGTTTGCCAGGTATGCCAGGTGAGGTTGATTTTGACGGAGCAGGTTTTGGAACTTGCTTAATATGGTATTTATATTTCGAAGATGGTTTAACAGGTGCTACTGTTGGTGCTAATGCAGCAGACTTAGATGGCTGTTTCGTTTTATCTAATTCGCTTGAAGTACTTAGAGAAGATTGTTCTTGCAATGGAGGCGATATTGGCGGTAACATTTTAACCAATGCTGATTGTGATGTTTCAGGCACCTCTGTTATTGTTACTGATGCTGGCGGTAACCCTGTTGGGGTTGCAATTGTTGATGGAGCAGGAAACTGGAGTTTAGCTGGTGGCCCTTTTGATTGTGGCGACTATATTGCAATTTTAGATGCAGCCTCTATACCAGCTTGTTATATCGATGCTGGTGGAGAAGTTGGCCCAGCTGGTTTTACAGTTGGCGATGGTGGAATTTATGGTGTTGACTTTAGTTCATATAATGAAGTACCAACTTTATCGCAATGGGGCTTAATGAGTTTAGCATTATTGTTAATGATATTTGGTGCTATTAAATTAGCAACGGTAAATAATGTTCAAATAAATAGAAGGAAAGCTTAATAAGCTTTAAAATGTATAATATTTAAAACGGGCAAGTAACACAATTACTTGCCCGTTTTTTTTTATATAAATCATCATTAAATTTAAATACACATTAAGTTAAGCCATAAAAAGGATTTTTGAAATTAGTAATGACTGTAAGAAATGAATAAAAAAAAACGTACAAACCTATTTTGCAATTTTCTGCGGAAACTTCAAGCTAATAAAGCCTCTTTTTAGCCTCATTAAAACTACGTTTTTCATTCCATCCCGATAGCTATCATTTATTTGCTTCTATTATAAAATAGCTATGTCATACAACCTACCATATTAGCCCTAATTATGTAGCTGGGCATTTGCAGTTAGGCCATAGCATTTTTAGGGTAAGAAGGGCAAGTATATTTGCAAAACTCAAAGTTTCACTCCACAATATTAATCGATAAAGTTTCAAAAAAATGAATGAGTAAAAAGTCAAAATTTTTATTGTAAGAACAAACTTGTTATAAATTCAAACACTAAAAAAATAATGTCAATGGTGTTGTTTATTGATAATATATGACCCTATTATTTTAATGAGCAAACAAATTTTAATACCAAGGGCTTGATATTTAATTAAGCCTTGCAATGTACCGCAAGCAGTTGATAGGTAAGGTCTAAAAATGTTTATGCACTTTATATTTTAATTTTATTTGAGCTCAAATCGCAAAAATTGTAGTATAGTAAGAGAAACTCTATAAGGTTTTTGTAAGATAACAATAAAATAAAAAGCTTAACAGAATGTAAATTTATTTTGAATCAAAGTTATTGATATAAAAAAATAAAATAACCGAACTTTTAATCCGGTTATTTTATAAAAATTTTAAGATTTAATTAGCAGATATTAATTTTTTTGCTGCCTCAAATATGGCCGTGTTTTCTAATTTAACAACACCTCCACTTGCTGTTTTCTCATAATGAATATCAATAGATTCACCTTCGGTATAATGTGCTCCACCAAAGTAGTTTCTTACTGTATCCTCATCAATGTTTAATTGTTCAGCTATTTTTTTGATACTACCATCAGGTAGACTATCTTTTATTTTTCTAAGTTCTTCGAAGGATATTACCATAATTTTATTAATTTAAGATTACTTTGGAAAAGTAATTAAAATATTAAATTAATGCAAGAAATTGTTGAGAAATATGGTTGATTAAAACATTATAAAAAGTGATCGCGCTGGGGCTCGAACCCAGGACCCTCTCCTTAAAAGGGAGATGCTCTGCCAACTGAGCTACGCGATCATACTTTTATAACTTTACAAGGCTGCAAAAGTAAACTAATTTCAATAAAGTGAAAAAAAAAGACAACTTTTTATTTAATTTTTTTTTAAACCAACTCTAGTATAATAGCACTAGCGCCACCACCCCCATTACAAATACCTGCTGCGCCTTTTTTACCATTTTTATGTATTAGTGCAGAAATTAAAGTGCAAACAATACGAGTACCCGAAACTCCAATTGGATGACCAATAGATACCCCACCACCAAAAATATTGGTTTGCTCGTGTGTAATGTTTAAAGCTTTCATATTGGCTAGAGCAACTACAGAAAAGGCTTCATTTATTTCAAATAAATCCATATCGGATGTTAGGTAACCTGCTTTACTTAAAGCTTTTGGTATAGCCTTAGCTGGGGTTGTGGTAAACCACTTGGGTTCTTGGGCCGCATCGGCATAGCTAATTATTTTGGCTAAGGGTTTTACACCTAAGGCAGCAACCATTTTATCGCTCATTAATACTACAGCTGCGGCACCATCATTTATATTGCTAGCATTTGCCGCAGTTACTGTGCCTTTTTTGCCAAACGCAGGGCGCAAAGTTGGTATCTTATCAAATTTTACTTTTTTAAAGTCTTCATCTTCCTTCATTATTATTGGGTCTGCTTTGCGCTGCGGTATTTCAACAGGAATAATTTCGTTTTTAAAATATCCTTTTTCGGTAGCTTCGGCAGCACGTTTATAAGATTCTATTGCATAATTGTCTTGATCTTCTCTACTAAAGCCGGTTTCTTCGGCGCATAAATCACCACAAGTACCCATCATTGAACCATCATAAGGGTCTTGTAATCCATCTCTAACTATTGCATCTACTAACGTTGCATTACCATATTTATAACCGCTTCGGGCTTTAGGCATCATATATGGAGCGTTGCTCATGCTTTCCATACCACCTGCTACTATTAAGTCAGCATCACCAAGCCGAATCGCTTGTGTAGCAAACATTATAGCCTTCATACCACTTGCACATACTTTATTAATGGTGGTACAAGGTACATTATTGGGTACGCCTGCCGCTAGTGCCGCCTGGCGAGCCGGTGCTTGGCCAGTATTGGCTTGCAAAACATTACCCATATAAACTTCCTGTACTTTATCGGGCGAAATACCCGCTCTTTTAATTGCAGCTTTTATAACAATACTGCCAAGTTCAGTGGCTGAAAGGCCAGAAAGTTGACCCATAAAACTACCAATTGGAGTACGTGCCATCGAAACTATATATACATCATTCATCTTTTCTTAAAAATTTTTTACAAAAGTAGTGAATTATGAATTTAAACAATAATTACTGAGAAAATGCCAATAAGTGGGTAAATTAGGCTTGCAACATGTTATAGTATTTGCAGGGCTACTATTTACAATTGTGCCAAACAATCGGTTTGTAAAAATATTATAGGTAGTAAGGGCATCTTCAAAAAGAATATTTTGTTCGTTATGAAATAATAGTTGAATTTCAGTTAGCCCCCTTTTTTAAGCTTTAATTTATTACGTTACGCTATAAAAACGCCTTACAAAAAGTTAGCACAAATGTATTTAAAGGCTGATTGACTTGGTATTTAAAACTGCAAGGTTTCATGCATTTCATATAATGTATAGGCATAATTATTTTGTAGGTACTAAGTCGGTAAATTATTTTAAATTTGTATCTTAATTAATTTTAAACAATCACATTCTTATACAATTTGGTAAAAATAGGAGACATATTATTAGGCGAATTTCCATTATTGCTTGCACCAATGGAAGATGTAAGCGACCCTCCGTTTAGAGTTTTGTGTAAACAACAAGGTTGCGATATGATGTATACCGAGTTTATATCATCAGAAGGTTTAATACGAGATGCACGAAAAAGCGTTCAAAAATTAGATATTTATGAAGAAGAACGACCGGTTGGTATTCAGATTTTTGGCGCCAATTTAGAAAGCATGCAACGTAGTGCCGAAATTGTGGAAGCCGCTAAACCCGAATTGTTAGACATTAATTACGGCTGCCCAGTAAAAAAAGTAACCTGCAAAATGGCAGGCGCAGGTATTTTACAAAACATCCCTAAAATGGTGCAACTTACCGAGGCTATTGTAAAAGCCACCAAGCTGCCCGTTACCGTAAAAACTCGCCTCGGTTGGAATGATAACAGTAAATACATTGTAGAAGTGGCCGAACGTTTGCAAGATGTAGGCATAAAAGCCATTAGCATACACGGGCGTACCCGCAAGCAAATGTATAAAGGCGAGGCCGATTGGACGCTAATTGCCGAAGTAAAAAACAACCCCCGAATGCACATCCCCGTTTTTGGTAATGGCGATATTACTAATGGTGAAAAAGCATTGGATTATAAAAATAAGTATGGTGTTGATGGCATTATGATTGGCCGCGCCTCTATTGGTAACCCGTGGATTTTTAGAGAGATAAAACACTACTTTAAAACTGGCGAAAACTTAGCTCCACCAACTATTAGCGAGCGGGTAAATGTTTGCAAACAACATTTGTTAAAATCGGTAGAATGGAAAGGCGAAGTATTAGGTATTTTAGAAATGCGCCGTCATTACACCAATTATTTTAGAGGTTTGCCCAACATAAAACCTACTCGGTTAAAATTAGTAACTACTAATGTGGTCAATGAAATTCTGGATATTTTAGATAATATTGCCCATCAATATGAAGATAGGTATGAAGATAATTTGGTGGCTACTGCTAAAACTGCATATTGAAATATTACTAATCAAAAAATGACTGAGCATCAACTGTATCTTTTATAAATTTCGATTTTTTGTTTTTATATAACCGTTCTAATTGCTTTATCTCTTTTTGTCGACCAACAATTTCTTCTTTTTCATAAATGTCGTTTTTCGGCGATAACCACCTATAAAAGTAGACTTATCGTCCAAATATTGGTTATTATCGGCTATAACTAAGTTTTCCTACTTACTTATTGCCCAATTTATAAAGTATTAAATGATAAACAAGTAAAACACTAACCCATATTACCCACTTCTACCATTGCGTCTTCTACTTCATTTACTAGTTTTTCAAAAAGGGGTAAGCGTTTTGTTGTTCTATCTCTATGCAACGGTAAATCGACAGCAATGTGTTTTACAAATTTTGATGGCGCACTTTTCATAATATAAATATCATCACCTAAATAAACGGCTTCCGAAATATCGTGCGTAACAAAAATAATGGTTGGGTGAAACTCGTGCCACAACTTCATTAACAAGTCTTGCATTTGTAAACGGGTATTTACATCTAAAGCACCAAAAGGTTCGTCCATCAGCAATATTTCTGGGTTACTAATAATACTACGAGCAATAGCCACCCGTTGCAACTGCCCGCCCGATAAGGAAGGATATTGTGCATACTTCTTCTCGTGTCCTTCTAAGCCAACGAGCTTTATCATTTCCATAGCCTTGTCGTTACGTTCGCTTTTGCTTACGCCTTCGTAACGTAAAGCAAGCGCAACGTTATCCAAAACACTCATCCATGGCAAAGAAGAATATTGTTGAAAAACCATACTTACTCGGTGTTTTGACGAACGTGGTTCTCCTTTAATTAAAATTTTACCTTTGGTAGGTTTTTGTAAGCCTGCAATGTAGCGTAACACGGTAGATTTACCACAACCCGACATTCCTAATATAACAATAAATTGACCTTGCATTGGCTTGTCTTCAATCAAAAAATCAAGATTTTCAATTATACGTGTGTCACCATAAGTTTGATGCATGCCCTTTAACTCAACTATATTCTTATTTTCTGTATCAGTAAAAATCTGCATAGCTTATCTATTGTTGTATTTATAAGGAAACAAAAATCTATCGGCTAACACAAAAAATTTATCTTGTAAAAACCCAATGAGCATAATAATAATTAAAATAGCAAACACTTTTTCTGGCTTACCTAAACGGCCAGCTTCCCATATTAGCTCCCCAACGCCACCTGTTTTGTTTACGCCTTCTGCTACAATAATGTAAGTCCACGAAATAGCCACCAACACTCTAATATCGTCACTTATTCGACTAATTACCGCCGGTAAAAAAACTGTTTTAATGGTTTGCCACTTGCTCGCACCCAAAGTATAAGTGGTTTGCACATACACTTTTTCAACCTCGTTTATTTTTTGTACTACCACAGGCAGCAAATACACCAAAATACCAAAAGCCAAAAACGACACCTTCATACCATTACCTAAACCGAACCAGCTAATAAACAAACCAGTAAGCGCAGTTAACGGAATAAAACGCACGGCATCTACCTGTTTGCCAAACAAACCTCTAAAAAGCGGCAGCAAACCAATTATAAAACCAATAGGCACCGCAATTACAACCGCCCAAAAATATCCTTGAAAATTTAACCACACCGATTTTAATACATTACGCACCAACGCATTATTTATGTGCATATCAGGAAAGGCCTTTAAAACATCTAACGGTGCGGGCAATATGCCACGCGAAACCAACTCTAATGTTGAAACACCCCACCAAAGTAGCAGCACCAAAATTACCCCTCCAATTTCTAAAGCCAACCGGTTTTTGGGTTCTGCTCTTAATTCAAACGCCATATTATTTTAAAAAATCTATTAGTACAAAGTTACGTTTTGTAAGCACTTGCACTTAGTTATGAAATTTGGTTTGTTTAATACAATATATCTAAATTAACTCTCTCAGTTATAAAATGAATTAATCTTGATGGCCATAACCAAACTCCTCATTTTTGTCCCAAAATAACATAAATAAATCTGCTGTTGATCCTTTTTTAGTAATCCACTCTGCTACAATCATGATTGCGGTTTCAAGATCTTCAACATATGCCATTCTTCCGTCACTTCCTCTTATTCCTTTATTATCCTTTTTTGCACCTCTATTAATTAAAATGTTTTTCTCATCATATATAATTCGTCGACTATCTTCATTCTCTTTACCCTTTGGAAGAGTATCTTTTAAAAGTTTTGATAAACCGTGATAATACAATTGGAATTTTTGGACTGGATCATCAATTTTCTTATCTAATAACTCTTTGGCTTGATTTTTAATTACAATTTCGGAATCTAAATTTATACTCAATTGTTCTCCTTTAACTTCTTCAGATTTCTGTATAATCTCCAGCCTCTCTAAATCTTCTTTAGAAAGCTCACGTTTCTTTTTGTCTGTATTTTTTTTATTCTCCATATCTTTATACTGTTAAAAGTTCTTTTACTTTTTCTGCTGCAATTTTTAAAGATTCTACATCCCAATTTGAAACATTTAATTTTTGGATGGCAAGTTCTATTTTGGGAAAGTACTTTTTGTAAGATCCCCAATATTCGTTTCCTTTTTTAGATTCTCTCCATTGGTATTGAGCATAAATAATTGATGGATGAATTTGACATTCTTTTGCAAATCTCTCAACAATTAATGGATTGTTTATTAGGTTCTCAATGTAAATCATTTTTTCGTTAGATATTAAATATTCTGAGGCAAATTCGTTCGCCTTATCTTCTTGTAGTAAAAATAGGTCGGGCTCGCCTGTAAGATGATATTTGGTTTTTTTGAGAATTTCTAAATCAAATAAAACGTGGTGGAGTTCGTGAATTAAGGCAAACCAAACAGTTGCATAATTTCTATTTAAGTCGGTTATTACTATACAAGGTTTTTCTTTTATTAGAAAAGTAGCACCTCTTATTTGCGTTTTAGGTAATTTGGGCTGAAACACAACAGTAACACCAATATTAAATAAAGCTTGAAATACAGTTAGTAGCCCGTTTTCAACATTTTGTGTATAAGGCTTTATTTTAGGGATCAGTTCTATTAAACTATCACGATTATAATCGTTAGGATTGTTAATTAATTCGAAATATTTATTTGAAGATTTAATCCAAAAGTCTTTCATTTTGTTACTAAAAGATCTTTTTGTCCTACTATAAAGGGCTTCATTTAGTTCATTTTCATAATCATATATGGAATCAACTCCAAAGAATGAGCATATTCTTTCTTTCAATTCTTCTAATGTGCTATCATTATCAATGAACCCTAATGAAGAAAGCGTTTTTAAATCAAAAAATTTATTTATATAAGTTAGTTCCATGGAAGTTTGCAATTCCTTTATTTCATTAATTGGCCTATTACTAAAATGTAAAACAAAAAGTTCTTGCATTGATAAATCTAAAAATTCCCCTAATTTTAGTAGATTTATAGCGTCTGTTTGTTTAGATGTTTTTTTCAAGATTCCGTCTAAACTGCGTCTTTGTAACCCAGCTAATCTTTCGAATTGAGTTTTGCTCAACCCAGATAGCTTCAATTTTTCCACTAAAAGATTATGTAAAGAACGACTTTCTGGAATTTGAAAGCTCTCATCTAAGATTTTTTTAAGCATATTATTCGGTAAATTAACCTCAAAAATAACCATTTTAATCAATATTTCTATAAAAAAAAGGTAAATTTACCTTTGTTTTGAATATGAATATTGATTAAATTCAAATAAAAGGGCTTGTTAAAGACATTCTCAAATATGTCAAAAACATTTCGTCTTATACATCCAATCCACTCAACTCCTCTTCTACCTTTTCCCACAATTCCATTTGCTGTTCTAAATCTATTTTAAGT
>ENA-ORXT01000961-ORXT01000961.1-marine-metagenome-genome-assembly--contig:-NODE-961-length-41254-cov-11.610462_pt1 | contig 41254 bp, 29 predicted proteins | sample MGYA00237868_ERZ511482 | MGnify/ENA metagenome assembly ERZ511482 | reverse complement strand
AAAGAGCTTGTTTCTCTAATCTTTCTTGAAATTTTAGAGAATCCAGAGGAATTAATGCGGCTGAAAACCAATCTTAAGAAATATGTTAAAAGAGAATAGATATTTTTCTGAACACCCCTAATTATCAATGATGAATTATTAATTATCAATGATCAATGCTGTGCAACTGTGCGTCCCTAGTATAGGTTGACCGTTTGATTAAACATTCAAAATGAAATCAAACATCAAAAAGGTAAAAAAGTACCGTCGTTACACTAAGGAATTTAAGCAGTCAATAGTTAAGCAATTTGAAAATGGGCAATCAAGCACCAAAGAATTATCCATAGAAAATAATGTTGCTCAACAATTAATCTATAGTTGGATCTATAAATTTTCTAACTTTAATGATAAAGATTATAGAATTGTGGAAAATACGAAGAGCAGTGCTGTAAAGCTCAAAGAAATTCTGAAAGAGAATTAAAAGCTTAAAGCTGTTATTGGTCAGAAATCCCCACACTGTGTTCAATTTTCACTAAGCAATTTTAGATTGCAATAATCCCAATCCCGAATATATTTATGAGGTGCCTTAAACCGAGATTATTTACAATTCACAATTTACAATTCACAATTATCTCAAAGCCAACTCTTATAATAATCCTTATCCTCCACCGCATAAGCATGCTCCGTCATATACAATGGATGAAAAGTATCCACCATCACAGCAAGCTCGTGTGTCTCTTTGACTCCAATACTCTTCTCGGCAGTACCAGGATGCGGGCCGTGTGGAATACCGCCAGGATGTAAAGTGAACATCCCCTTTTCAACATGATTACGGCTCATGAAATCACCATCTACGTAGTAGAGGACTTCGTCACTGTCAATATTGCTATGGTTATAAGGCGCAGGAATAGCCTGCGGATGATAGTCAAATAAACGCGGACAGAAAGAGCAGATTACGAAATTACGCCCATCAAAGGTTTGGTGTACTGGTGGTGGCTGGTGAACCCGACCAGTGATCGGCTCAAAATCGTGAATAGAAAAAGCATATGGATATACATAACCATCCCAGCCGATCAAATCAAAAGGATGATTCAGATAAGAGTAAGGATAGATAACATCTTTCTTTTTGATATAGAATAAAAATTCACCCTTTTCGTCGTGCGTCTCTAAATTTTTAGGCTTGCGAATATCTCGTTCGCAGTAAGGCGCGTGCTCCATCAGCTGACCGAATTTATTTCGGTAGCGTTTTGGAGAAGTGATCGGGCCTGATGATTCTATGATGAGCAGCCTATTGTCCGTTTGCTTAAAGTGCAGTTGGTAGATCGTGCCTCTAGGGACTACGAGATAATCTCCATAGCCAAAGTCAATGCTTCCGTACATCGTCTTGAGCGTGCCATCTCCTTGGTGGATAAAGATCACCTCATCTGCATCTGCATTCTTGAAGAAGTACTTGGTCATACTTTCGCGCGGCGCGGCTACAGAGATTTTGCAATCACTATTAACGAGCACGGGTTTACGCGACTTAAGATAATCATCTTCCGCTGGTACATTCCACCCTTTGATACTGCGGTGTTTGAGTTGTTTGTCTTCTATGATCTTGGGTGCTACACTATATGGTTCGCCTACCTGTACGATCTGGGTAGGAGGGTTGCAGTGATAGAGTAGGGAGTGCAAGTCACTAAACCCTTCAGTGGAAAACAGCTCTTCCTTGTACAGACTACCATCTGGTTTTCTAAATTGTGTATGTCGCTTTGGCGGTATATCGCCTAGAGTATAATAATGCATTTTTTTCCTTTTATAGAACTTTTGCTAATTTGTAAATATTGGTTCCAACTAGATTTTGTATTAAGAGACAAAGCCGTTGGCATTTGGCTATTAGCAATTAGTTTTTTTCGCTAACTGCCCTTGTTATACTTCACAATTCATACTTCATAATTCTCTCAACTCTCCTTCAACAACCTTCTCAAAACCTTACCCACATTACTCTTAGGCAACTCGTCTCTAAACTCAATATGCTTAGGCACTTTATAGCCCGTCAGATTCTCTTTACAATGAGCAGTAATTTCCTCCTCCGTAAGTGACTTGTCTTTTTTGACCACAAATACTTTTACCACCTCTCCAGACTTGTCACATGGTACGCCGATGGCAGCAGCCTCCATTATTTTATTATGACTAGCGAGTACATCCTCTATTTCATTAGGGTATACATTGAATCCAGATACTAAAATCATATCCTTTTTACGATCAACGATACTGAAGAAACCATCTTCGTCCATTTTACCTATATCACCTGTGTTGAGCCAGCCTTCTGTAGTTATTGTTTTTGCAGTTTCTTCAGGTCGATTGTAATAACCTTTCATGACTTGCGGTCCTTTAACCTGAATTTCGCCTACTTCTCCCACACCTAATGCTTGACCATGTTCGTTAGCGATACGCACATCTGTAGAAGGTAAAGGGAGCCCAATAGTACCTAGACGGATGCCTTCGTTTAGGGGATTCACAGAAACAACAGGAGAGGTTTCTGTCATACCAAATCCTTCGGAGAGGTTGCAGTTAGTTACTTCTTTCCATCGTTCTGCCACGGCGCGCTGTACAGCCATTCCGCCACCTACTGTAATCTTCAGTGGAGAAAAATCTAGTGCTTTAAAGTCATCATTATTAAGTAGCGCATTGAACAAAGTATTTACTCCAGTCAGAATAGTAACCTGATGATTTTTAAACTCTTTGACAATTGACCCTAAGTCTCTGGCATTGGTGACAAGTACCGTATGTGTACCTACACTCATGAGTGCCAGACAGTTTACAGTAAAAGCAAATATGTGATACATGGGTAAAGGAGATAGTGCAATCTGACCTGGCCCTTGAATGAATGGCATCATCCAGGCTTGGATCTGCTCCATATTGGCTACTAGATTTCCGTTGGTCAGCATAGCCCCTTTGGATACACCAGTCGTACCACCCGTATATTGTAGTAAGATTACATCTTCTGGTTTGCCTTGATGAACTTCAAATTTAAACTTCTTGCCCTCATCCATCGCAGCTTTAAAGCTGATCGAATTAGGAAGGTTAAAAGCGGGCACCATACGCTTGAGCGTTCGCACTGCAAAGTTGACCATATTTCTTTTAAAAAAGCCGTGCATTTCTCCGATGCTTGTGACTACAACAGATTTAATTTTAGTCTTACCGATTATCTTTTCGAGGTTGTGGGCAAAATTCTCTGCGATCACTATTCCTTTCACATCCGCATCCGTAAACTGATGCTCCATTTCCCTAGGCGTGTATAGCGGATTGGTATTGACGACGATCATCCCAGCGCGCAATGCACCGAATAAAGCGATCGGATATTGCAGCAGATTGGGCATCATCAAAGCTATTTTATCCCCCTTTTCGAACCCTCTTTGGAGTAAGAATGCAGCAAATTGCTTAGATTTCTTATCTAAAGTAGCAAAGGAAATAGAACTGCCCATGCAAGTAAATGCAGGCTGATCTTTAAATTTTACAAATACCGCATCAAACATCTCTACCAGTGACTGGTACTTTTCCGCATTGATATTTGCAGGTATTCCACTAGGGTAGTTCTTTAGCCAAGGTTTATCAGTTGCCATATTTCTTTTTTATAGTTTAGAACCACCAAAATACAATTTTTTATGGAGAGGCATAGCCTAAGCTATGGCACGAGATAAAAAATTAGCGGAGCGTTATATTTTGCAGATATTTTGGTTTGCAGTAGACTTATATATGAATTTTGGGCGCCAGCGTCCAAAGTTTATATAGAAGTCGTCACGAAAAACAAAAGATCAAAAAAATATGAATTTTTTATGGAGAGGCATAGCTTAAGCTATGGCACGAGATAAAAAATTAGCGAAGCGTTATATTTTGCAGATATTTTGGTTTGCAGTAGACTTATATATGAATTTTGGGCGCTAAACCCGGTGATCCGTTTGTATTCGGCACCCTAGCGAGCTATTCAGGATATGGCTGGCTAGTATTCGGCTATCGCCTCATCCGTCGCCAGCCATTCCTTCATTAGCCCGCTAGCGCACCTCATATCACTTCTCCCCGGAGCGCGAAGAGTATGGACTCAGTATTCAACTTATACGGATAAAAGTCAGCATTCGATTTGCTGTATTTCGAGGATTTTCACAGCCGAAAAGTGTATATTTGTAGTATAATGGCGAAATTAAAGATCAGTAAGGAGGTAGAAATAGTTAACCGGAAGGCGGCTTTTGAGTATAAGTTTCTTCAGTCTTTCGAGGCAGGAATCATGTTGACGGGAACAGAAGTGAAGTCAACCCGCACAGGTGATGTGAATCTCAAGGATGCTTTCTGCTTTTTCAGAAAGGGAGAACTCTATATAAAGAACTTATTTATTGCAGAATTCAAATACGGCAATATCAATAACCATGAGACAAGACGTCTAAGAAAACTCCTACTCAAGAAACCAGAGTTGGCGAAGTTGGAAAAGAAGATGAAGGAAAAAGGATACACCCTGGTTCCTTATCGTCTATACATCACCGAACGTGGATTTATAAAGTTAGAAGTCTGCCTTTCTCAAGGAAAGAAGACTTATGATAAACGAGCGACCATCAAAGATCGAGAAAACAAACGCATTATGGGTCGCCTCAACAAGATGAAATTGTAATGCTAGATTGGACTTCTGGCATCAATGGCTTCAAGAATTATCTGCAGTTGGAGCGTGCAATGTCTGCCAATTCTATCGATGCCTACACCAGAGACATTGCAAAATTTCATCAGTATCTACAACTCAAGCAGCTCAAGTTAAACCCTACTGAAATTCAAGAAGATCATCTTTTGACTTTTATTGTATGGTTAAGTGAATTGGGATTAGGCACGACTTCACAGGCACGGATCCGCTCTGGGGTAAAAGCATTTTATAGATATTTGCTGCTAGAAGATATAATCGACCATGATCCGACCGAGTTGATCGAAAGCCCTCAGCTCACCAAAAAAATTCCATCGGTATTAAGTATTGAGGAAGTGCAGGCTGTGCTAGATACGGTAGATCTAAGTACAGATCATGGTACCCGTAATAGAGCGATCTTAGAAGTACTCTACGCATGTGGATTACGCGTAAGCGAACTTACCGAACTCAGATTGAGTAACCTATATAAAGACATCGGATTTGTCAAAGTATTGGGCAAGGGAAATAAAGAAAGGCTCATTCCGATAGGGGAGGAGGCGCTCAAGCATATCCAGTTTTATATAGATGGCGTACGCAGACATCTCTCCAAAATAAATCCTGATGATGAGGATATTATATTTCTAAATCGCAGAGGAAAGCGCCTAAGTCGGGTCATGATTTTTATGATCGTGAAGGATGCAGTCAAGTCTGCTGGCATGGAAAAAAATGTAAGTCCGCATACGTTCAGGCATTCATTCGCGACGCATTTGGTAGAGGGTGGCGCAGATCTCAAAGCAGTGCAAGATATGCTGGGACATGAGTCTATCACGACGACGGAAATTTATACGCACTTAGATAATGCTTATTTGAGAGAAACTATATTGATGTTTCATCCGCTGAATAAGAAAAAGTGATGTATTTTAGAGGGAAGATTAGGCAGCTTTGTTCCTCTTATGTCAATACAAGTTTCAAGTTGGTAAAGGTATGATCTTCAATTGTATTTCAGGGACAGAAGTGTACTCCCTTATTATTTCCTTCCCCCCGAGTGAGGGATAGTAGCGATGCCTCCGTTCTTCAGGAGGCAGTCCCAGCCAGGTGCGTCTGGCGGGTGGAGGACCTGGTCGCGAAAAGCCCGACCTGTACTGACGCTTTTCTGCGGAAGGAAAGGGCACTCCCAAATGATAAAACTAAAAATCAAAAAGCCTTTACTTCACGATAAAAGCCTTCGACTTCAAGTCTATACTACTGGAGCCAATGTGGACAATATACTCGCCATTCTCTACGAGCCACTCGTGATCGGCACCATAAAACTGAAGTAATTCTTGAGCATCTATATCGAAAACAACTTCAGTAGATTCGCCTGGCGCTAACTTTATTTTTTGAAAACCTTTGAGCTCTAGCACGGGCTTGGTAATGCTAGAAACGGGGTCTGTAATATAGAGTTGTACAACCTCCTCCCCAGCGACTTCACCCATATTACTAAGGAGAATCTTTGCAGTCAATTTTCCATTTTTCTGAATCTCGGTAGTACTTAAAGTCACCTCGCTGTATCGGAAGTCAGTGTAGCTCAGGCCATAGCCAAAATGAAATTGTGGCGTATTTTTTTCATCCGTATAGTGAGACCAAAACACCATATCGTTAGGAGATTTTGTCGGTCTACCTGTACGCTTATAGTTGTATGCAAAGGGAACTTGGCCCACCGATCTCGGAAAACTCACGGGCAATTTTCCAGACGGATTATAGTCTCCATAAAGCACATCTGCAATTGCATTTCCAGCCTCGCTTCCTAAGTGCCAGGCCTCCACAATGGCAGGTATATTTTCTGCAGCCCAGGGTATTGCAAGTGGTCGGCCATTCATCAAGACGAGCACGATATTTTTATTTACGGCATAAAGTTTCTTGAGTAATTCTTCTTGCACGCCAGGCAACGTGATGTCTGTTTGCGACCGCCCCTCGCCACTTTGCCAGCAATCTTCACCCATAGCTACCACTAGTATTTTTGCAGTTTTAGCTAGAGCAATGGCCTCTTCAAAGCCTTCTTTACTGTCCTGGTTAATCGTAATTTCTTGGATAAAATTTCTACGACCTACGACGAGCTCACAACCCTTAGCGTAAGGTATTTTTTTGCCCCCAATATTTTCCATTCCTTCCAAAAGAGACACTGCAGAGTTCTCCACGGCTTGTGCCCTCCACGAACCCAAGGGAACATCTTTGTCTGCTGCCAATGGACCAATGAGTGCTAGATCCGCCGATTTAGAAAGTGGCAATAAGTTACCTTCATTTTTAAGTAAAACGATAGATTTTTTGGCTACGTCTCTGGCCGCTGCCAAGTGCGCAGGTGTGGAAGTATTATTTTTTTCATTCTCCTCATCACTATATTTATATGGGTCGTCAAACAATCCAAGACGATATTTTATGCGTAAAATACGCCGCGCAGCATCATCTATTTTTTTGATATCGACTTTGCCTTCATTGACCAGTGATACCAGATGACCGACATAACAGTCCGACTCCATATCCATATCCGAACCTGCATTTGCCGCTAGCTCCGCTGCGTGCTTTTTATCGGCTGCATATCCGTGGTTAATCATTTCACCAATAGAACCCCAATCAGAAACTACAAAACCATCGAAGTTCCATGCCCCTTTGAGTAGGTCTCTTTGTAGATATTTATCGCCATTTGCGGGTACACCATTGAGGTCATTGAATGCGTTCATGAAAGTCGCCACGCCTGCGTCCGCCGCTGCTTTGAAAGGCGGCAATATCGTATTATGCAGTCGCTGCATGGATACGTCAACTGTGTTATAATCTCTACCGCCTTCTGCAAATCCATAGCCTGCAAAGTGCTTTGCACATGCTGCAATGGTATTCGTGGCACCGAGATCTTCTCCTTGAAATCCTTTTACCCTTGCAACTGCCGCCTGTGCTCCCAAAAAAGGATCTTCGCCTGCACCCTCCATGACTCTTCCCCAGCGTGCATCTCGCGAGATGTCTACCATAGGTGCGAATGTCCAGTGAATGCCCGCAGCGGATGCTTCGATAGCAGCGACGCGCGCGGACTTTTCCATTGCCTCCAAATCCCAACTTGCCGTCTCTCCTAAAGGAACTGGAAACATCGTTTTGTAACCGTGAATCACGTCGTACCCAATGATCAGGGGGATACCAAGTCTACTATTTTCTACCGCCAACTCCTGTGCCTCGCGGGTACCTTTTGCGGTCAATACATTGAGCATACTGCCCACCTTTCCCGAAGTGACATTCTCGTACCTCACCTTATTATAGTCGTCAGCGGGTTGCGGACCAGTCACATCCCAGGTGCCGTTATACTGGTTCATTTGCCCAACTTTCTCTTCTAAGGTCATCTTAGCTAGTAGCATATCTATTTTTTTCTCCGTCGCAGGGTCTAAGTTACTTACTGCAGTAGGTAGGATGGTTTTATCCTTGGCAGAATTATCGATGGTAGCTGCGGATTTTTGAGTACAACCGTATAATATGATTGCGGCGCAAGCGAGCAAAGCCATGTATAAGTAACTTTTCATTTTCACTGGTTTTAATTAGTGTTCAATTTACCATATTTCTTTTGTAACTAATCGACGGATTTCAGAAATTTTGTCTGTGGTGCTGCCAGTTTGGATCTTGCTGAAGTACAGCGTTATCCTATCGATTCTGAAATTTTAAGGACTGGTAGCGGATTCATATCTGATCGGGAGCACAATTTTGTCGCGGATTAATTCTTCCGATGCACACTTTTCAGAACGAATAACTATCACTCTGCGCCCCGCAAGCCCAATACCTCCCTTGCGAAATCTTCCAGTCGCTCCTCCAATCCCGCTATATCCATAGATTGCAAACTAGACGCAATCACGTGCGACTTCGCATTTGGCAAAACTTCTATACGGATAGCATCCGTAGGTGTACCCACCATATTTAGAAACCGATTAATTGCATCAATAGAAATAATCTTGTCCTGCTCCAATTCATTTTTATAATAATAAGCAGCGAAAACGGGATCATCTATTTTTGCAAAATACTCCGCTTTCATGGAGATATCTATGAGCGCTTGCAAAGCGATAACGCCTTCGAGGCGATACTCCATAGTCCAGTACTGATGACAAATGGGAGGCATATTCAATTGACGATAATCTGAACCTTGTATTTTTTTTGCCAGTTGCAAACCCCAGGGGCCAGTAAGTAAACTAGCCTTACTATCAGACAAGGCAAAATTTGGCGAAAACATAATATGCGCATCTACCATTGCTGGATTCTCAGCCGCAAGTGGTACGGCCAAAGTGCTACCCGTGGAGCAAGACATGAGTATGATTTTATTCCCCAAAAGCTGCCCAATAGCAATCGCTTCCTTTGCAGAATCAATCAACAGTTTTGGTGTAAGATCTTTAAATGTTTCTTTATCTTTAATTCCATGTTGAGCAAGACGAGGGAGATAAATATTCATCCCATACTTGCGGGCAAAATTTAGATGAACTGGATCGCCTTCCATAGGGGAGGCAGAATAACCGTGCAAGTACACGATGGCATATTCCGACTTTTGATGCGAACTATCTGCCCAGACAATGCGGGATTCATTATCAGGCTTTAGATTTTTTACTGTAGACTCTTTATTTGCAATATACTCATCGAGCTGATTTATATTTAATGCTGTTGGCTCGATCTTAAAATCAACCGCTGGGAAGTCAGGCCTTGGCCCTACTATATAGATTACGACGGGTATCAGCAAAAGCACCACCAAAAACATGAAGACCTTTTTTAGCATTACTTTTTCTTCAGGTATTGCGTTTTGAGTACTAAGGTCGTCTTACCAGAGCGGCATTCGATATTATGCTCATCGTCTTCTAACAATTTTATGTTCTTGAAGACTGTTCCTCTTTTGAGATTGGTATTGGTTCCCTTAAGTTTTAAGTCTCTATTGAGCATTACAGAATCCCCTTCCTTTAGCTCATTGCCGTTGCCATCCTTAGTCATAATTTTTATTTTTTACGCTCCCCAAGGTAAGTCATATATTTAGAATTTTCTTATTTTACAAACATGATTGCGGTCACTGTCCTTGCTATTCCTATGTACTTTACGTTGATGGCGATAGAGCTAGTCTATGAGGCTATGACGAAAAAGCAAACGTATCGGTTCAGTGATGCGATTACCAATATCAGTACTGGCACGCTTCAACAAACCACTGGTGTATTTTTCGAAATCATCAAAATAGGAATCTATGCTGCGGTTTATCATAAGTTTGCAGTATACCATATTCCTAGCAATGCGGTGGCTTTCCTAGCACTGTTCATCCTCTACGATTTAGCCTACTATTGGGAGCATCGCATGGCGCATACGGTCAGTCTATTTTGGGGAGGTCATGTGGTACATCATCAAAGTGAAGACTACAACCTATCGGTAGCACTTCGACAAACTTCTACGGGTTTCATTTGGGGATTTCCGTTTTTCTTACCATTAGCCTTGATGGGCTTTGATCCAAAATTGCTCTTGCTCGTTGGTGGACTTAATTTACTTTATCAGTTTTGGATACACACCGAGCATATCGATAAACTGCCTCGATGGTTCGAGTATATTTTCAATACTCCATCGCACCATCGTGTACATCATGGTCGAAATCCTAAGTATATTGATAAAAACTATGCGGGCGTGTTTATCGTTTGGGATCGCCTTTTCGGTACCTTCAAATCCGAAGAAGAGCGTCCTACTTACGGAGTGACGGTTCCACTTCGTAGTTGGAATCCGCTACACGCAAATTTTGCCCATTATGGGGATCTTTTAAAAACAGTGCGCCAGACTCGATCTGTAACCGATACTTTTAAAGTATTATTTAAACCACCAGGTTGGCAACCTGATTACTTGGGTGGTCAACTGCATCCAACGGAACCTAGCGCAACATATCAGAAGTATAACCCTGAAGTTTTACCAGCCCAGACATGGTATGTACTGGCGCATTTCTTACTCTTGTTAATATTAGTACCCATCTTCTTTTTCATTCAAAAAGATCTACCGCTTCCGATGCGGATAGGATATGCAGTGTGGGTCATGATGACTACGCTCACATTCGGTTTTGTATTCGAAAAACCTGGCTGGTGGTTGAAGGTCTTTGAGATTGTTCGCTTGATAGCTATGGTCATAGGGGCCTATTTGGTAGCAGGTATTTTAGCGCTGAATATAGGTCTCATGGTGGGTGTTTTTGCCTCGTTAGCGGTGGTTAGCGGAGGGATATTTCTGAGGAAGGTTGAAATATAGAATATTCTTATCCCTAATTTTTTAGCCATGGGCACAAATCGACCAAAAGGATAGTTTTGAAAGTATTCAGAGTGGACTCCTATTTTAGCAGTGAAGTCCACCAGTGTATCTAGCTCACCTGCAGGATGCAAACTAAACCAGTGGTGGTGTTTAAACTGGTAGAGGAGTTTACATAATTTGACAATTACAACTGCTTAAAAGCATCTCAATACTACTTCGCTTCAAACTTCAAAGAAATAGAATTCACACAGTGGCGCATATTCTTGGGCGTAAAACGCTCTCCTTTGAATACATGTCCAAGGTGCCCCTTGCAGTTTGCGCATACAATTTCTATGCGGCGACCATCTGCATCTGGAACCTGCTCGACAGCCCCTGCGATCTCATCATCAAAACTTGGCCAGCCACATCCAGCGTCAAATTTTTGCTCAGATTTATATAGTGGAGTATCACACTGCTTACAGGAGTAGACACCATCATCATAGTGCTTATTATATTTCCCCGTATTTGGCCGTTCGGTACCCTTATTTAGTATTACATGCTCTTCTTCTGGAGTCAATTTGTTCATAACATATTAGTTTAGATAGAATAAACACTAGCATTTAGCACATAGTTGGTAACCTTCAAATAATTAAACGGTCATAATATCTTTTTCCTTAGCCTCCATAAGCTTATCTACTTGGGCAGAGTAATTTTTGAGCATGCCTTGAATATCCTCCTCTTTCTTTTTTCCTTCATCTTCAGGGTAGCCATCTTTGATTTCCTTCTTTACAAAATCCATCATTTTTTGCCTAGTGAGTCGCAGCGCTATTTTTGTATCTTCCCCAGTAGCTTTGACTTGCTTTACTAGATTTACACGACGCTCTTCGGTCAATGGTGGTATAGTGATACGTACAAACTCCCCATCGTTCATAGGAGTAAGTCCGAGATTTGCCTTAAAAATAGCTTGCTCAATAGCGCCCAGCATACCCTTTTCCCACGGCTGTATAGAGATCGTTTTCGAATCTGGTGCATTTAAGTTTGCTACCTGCGCTATAGGTGTAGGATTACCGTAGTAGTCTACCATGAGACCATCCAACATGCTTGGACTTGCCTTACCAGCACGTATCTTTGACAACTCCTTTTGAAGGTGTTCCATACTATCATCCATCGCTACACGCTCTGTTTTTATAAAATCTTCTAAATTTTGCGTATTTTCTTCCATAATGCTTTTGTATTAGGTTGCTAATATAAGAATATAATGAAAATCTAGGATTTTGCAAATAAATTTCTTTTGAAAGTAGATGCTTTTTAGGGACTAATGATGCTTTGGGGGATCCCCACTCTAGGCTTTTCTGCAGGCTCCGCGACGTGGGGCCAGGCTATGCAAGGGTACGCTGCCGCTTCCGTCCCTATGATTCCGATACAGATCGGAATCGGGACTGCCTCCTATCGTCGGCACCTTTACTATCCTTATCCCAAAAAATATGTCTGAACTAGGCATCCAAATTCCTTTATGTCAATTACGTTATAAGGTGGTGGTAAAGATTTTGATTGGGGTATTCAAGGTCAAAGCACAAAATGGACTAATAGCGACAAATCCAGGTAGTTCGCCAAAGGAAAGCTTAGGCATCTTATTTATATTGAGGGGCGCAAAGGTTTTCCTGCCTAAAGATCGGATCAGCTTAGGTGGGTAGCCATTTTAGCGTTGCGGTTGGCAAATGTTGTCATGGGTAATTATTGTCTTAACACTTAGACAATAGCAGACTTTAAAACACACGGGATGTATCTGTCAAAGCTGCTAGGTATCTTTACCTTTGCTATGTTTTGTATGAGGTTCCCTCTTTTCTGTGGGTGGTTTAATTTGGCGGTCCTACTTAGAAATTATAAATAACCTCGTCCTCGCGAATTTCTATTTCATTCGTATTGGCAAGATGCTCAATAATATCTTCTATACTTTCCTCGATCGCCTCACTCTGATTATGCAAAATGATATAGCTTTTCAGCAAACTCAATTCAGAAGGACGGTTACCAGATCGTATAAGTCTTTTGATGGTTTCATTGGCAGCAAGTTTTACACCTTGCGCAGCGTCATTGCCATTAGCCAATATATCCAGTGCTGTATTTCCTAAAGAGTTAGTACCCTTAGGCTCCATAGATTCGTTATCGCTGTCTAATTCTACCTCTATCTCAAGTTCTTCCTCCTCTTCGGATTCTGCTTCTTGTATATGTTTGTCATTAGATAATTCAGGATTGGAGAAGTCCGCTATATTTTTTTTCTTATTTTTTACTCGGATACAATCACGGCCTTCCTTGTTTAGATATTCTACAATACTGTCGTACTGTTTATCATTTGAAAGCACTGCAAATTCAATATCTTTATTGATCTTTTCGTGCATCTGTCCCATTAGAAAAGCCATAGAGAGAGAAAGTGCTTCTTGGCGCTCGGATATTTGAATCCATTTAGCATTCTTTCCTAACTTCTGTGTTTTTTGTACCAACTTAAAGGGAAGATTTTCGATGCCTTCATTGATCAGAATGTATATCTTATCACATACCTTTTCCAGCTTTTTAAACTTGATTTCTTTGAGGTCTTCATATGAGATAAATACGTAGCGTATTTTACTATGACTGTGCATCGTTGATATTCAATTGTTTGGTTAATTAATTTTCTATCGGCGTAGGGATTCGAGAAAAAAAATGTCGATGGGAATGACAAAATTAGTTTTTTTTATCATATATCATAGATAATCGACTGCTTCTTGTTATAATTAATTCAGGAATTAGGTGTTTTCTAATTACTCATCTACTCTATGACAAATTTGATTTATTCTCCTAATCCATTCGCCTCCGTATTTCTTTATTATTTGTATTGACACATCTACTTGGACAACTAAACAAAAAGTCTCCGCATAAAAATTATGAATTCACCATGTCCTGCAAAAGCTTTAAATTTAGCTATCTTGTGAGCCTAGTTAAATGGAAAGATATGAGTGAGAAGAAATTGTTTTTGTTAGATGGTCATGCCTTAGTTTATCGAGCACATTATGCGTTCATTACTAGACCATTGATCAATTCTAAAGGAATGAACACCTCTGCGGTTACTGGGTTTACCAGAACACTGTGGGATATTATGCGGAATGAAAAACCTACCCATATTGCGGTATCTTTTGATTTAACAGGGCCGACTTTTCGACATGACATGTTTCCAGATTACAAAGCCAATCGAGATGCTCAGCCCGAGGATATTACCCAAGCACTTCCATATATCAAAGAGATTATTAGAGGTTTCAATATTCCTATAATAGAGTTGGAGGGTTTTGAGGCAGATGATGTAATAGGTACTATTGCCAAACAAGCCGAGAAAGAAGGTTTCACGGTGTACATGGTGACACCCGATAAGGACTATGGTCAGCTGGTTAGTGAAAATATTTTCATGTATAAGCCATCTCGCCAAGGCAACGGAGTTGACATCTGGGGAGTAAAAGATATTTGCGAAAAGTGGGATGTCGCTAGAGTAGAGCAAGTGATAGATATATTAGGGCTACAGGGAGACAGTGCAGATAATATCCCTGGGATTCCAGGTATCGGCCCCAAGACTGCTGCAAAATTATTGAAAGCGTACGACTCGTTAGAGGGTATTCTAGAAAATACAGATAAGCTAAAAGGTAAACAAAAAGAGAAAGTAATCGAGTTTGCTGAACAGGGTCGTATATCAAAAGTACTAGCAACCATTGATCTCAACGTCCCAATCCAGTTTGATGCTAAGAGCTTTATTATAGACCCACCCAATCAAGAGGCACTAGGGAATATCTTCAAAGACCTAGAATTTAGAACATTAGCTAACCAAATACTTGGTGGGGTAGAAGAAGGTGTTACGGAAAAAAGTAATGCTGCGCGTAGTGGTGAGGTAGTACAAGGTTCTTTATTTGGGAGTTCAGCCGTTTCTAGCAAAGGCATTTCGGGTGTTGCGCGTCCAGCGAGTAAAGGGCCAGCAGCACACTCTGTAGCAGATAAGAATGTACACAACGTAGATCATACGTATCACTTAACAGACACATTGGAGTTACGTGCAGCATTGATCCAAAAATTAAGTGCAGAAGAGTACTTTGCCTTCGATACCGAGACTACAGGAATAGATCCAAACGAGGCAGAATTAGTGGGCATGTCGTTTTCTATCAAAGTGCATGAGGCTTACTACATTCCTTTTAGTGAAGATCAAGATGAAGTCAAAAGTATCCTAGAAGAATTTCGAGCAGTTTTCGAAAATGAAAAAATTGCAAAGATTGCTCAGAACATGAAGTACGATGCGATCATCCTTAAGTGGCATGGTATAGAGGTGAAAGGCAAATACTTAGATACCATGATTGCGCATTATTTGTTAGAGCCCGAGTTGCGTCACAATATGAATTACCTTAGTGAGACTATCCTCGGATACGAACCTATCAGTATTACTAAATTGATCGGCAAAAAGGGGAAGAATCAACTCAGTATGCGCGACATCGAAGTTGAAAAAGTTGTAGACTATGCCGCCGAAGATGCCGATATTACTTATCAGTTGTACAACGAAATATTTCCATTACTAGAAAAAGATGGATTAGAATCACTATACGATGACATGGAAGAGCCTATGATAAAAGCGCTCGTCCAGATGGAGTATAATGGTGTAAATCTCGATGAGGAATATCTTGCAAAATACAGTATAGAACTCAATGAAATAATTGTTGCTTTAGAAAAAGAAATCTATGATGCGGCAGGAGTAGATTTCAACATAGCTTCTCCAAAACAAGTAGGAGAGGTACTATTCGATCGGTTAGAAATCCCTTACCGTTGGAAGAAAACAGCCACGGGCGTTTATTCTACAGCGGAAGAGAAGTTGTCCGAGTTGGCACCTGATCATGAGATCATTTCTAAAATATTGAAGTTTAGAGGACTAGCAAAATTAAAGTCGACTTATGTGGATTCACTTCCTCGCTTAGTCAATCCAAAGACTGGTCGTCTGCATAGTTCTTTCAACCAAGCACTGGCTGCGACTGGTCGGTTGAGTAGCAACAATCCCAACTTGCAGAACATTCCTATTCGTACGCCAGAGGGTGCGCGGATAAGAGAGGCGTTCATACCACGCAGCAAGGAATTTATTTTACTTGCGGCGGATTATTCCCAAGTAGAGCTGCGCTTGATAGCGGAGATAAGTAAGGATGAGGCTATGCAAGAGGCTTTTATCAAAGGTCAAGATATTCATACGGCTACTGCTGCGAAAGTATTTGATGTCCCTTTTGAAGAAGTGACCAAGGAACAACGCTATCGAGCCAAGACGGTCAACTTCAGTATTACTTATGGAGCAGGCGCCACCAACCTCGCTCGTCAGTTGAACATTAAAAGGACAGAAGCCAGTGAGATCATTAAAGAATACTTCAAGGAATATCAGGGTCTGAGTAATTATATGACCTCCATAGTGGAGACTGCCCGTAAAGATGGATTTGTAAAAACGTTAAAAGGTCGTCGCAGATATTTGCGGGATATTAATTCTCGTAATGGTATTATTCGTTCTGCTGCCGAACGCAATGCTGTCAACAGTCCCATCCAAGGTACTGCTGCCGACTTGATTAAGCTCGCCATGGTAAATATTCACAAGATATTTATGGAGCGGGAGTTCAAATCCAAAATGATTCTACAAGTGCATGATGAATTGGTTTTTGATGCGCATAAGGAGGAGCTAGATATCATCATTCCTATCATCAAAGAAGAAATGGTGAATGCTATTCCAGGATTGAAAGTACCACTTTTAGTAGAGATCGGGCAGGGGGACAATTGGTTGCAGGCCCATTAGGTAGGGATATTCACAAGTAGGATAACCCATACATCATCAAGGACATAATCGAAAATTAAAGATTTGAATGGTTCCGTTTTCTAAACTTTGCGCTTAAAACGGGGTGATTGTTGTGGACAATTTATCTTCTGATCACTATCGGAATTTTAAATAAAACTCCACGCCAAATTGGATCTTGGATTGTCTATTTCCGTGGGTGATAACTCTCGGCTACAAATATTTAATCTCCAAGAATCGGGACTAGCTGCTCTGCGGTTATCTTCACTTACTTGTAAATATGCCTAATGTGCTGGTTAAAAAATGGGTGCTCTTGCGCGACTCGGCGCAGCCGACTAAGCACGACAAGCGGAGCGCGTAGAGGTGAGCGACTGAAGTGGTATCGTGATTTTTTTCATCACGATAATAACGGAAGCCGCGACGCTGTCCAATTTTTTCATTGGACTAGCGGCACCCCCTAATCTATATTGTATTAGGTCTGGCAGGCCAAAAAAAGAACAGCCAAAATACAAAAGCGGCGCTCCTCATTAGAAGAACGCCGCTTTTGAATTATATATTTATTATCGAATTACTGCACCACTAACTTTCTCACGGCTAGCTGTCCATCCATTTCTACACGGACCAAATATGTTCCCGCTGCGAGGTCAAATAGATTGAGCTCGTAACTGGACTGACTAGTATTTGAGTATTCTTTATAAGATCGAACAGTGCGACCAAGGATGTCGACTATGCTAATGTTGAGCGTCTGCGTCGGTGTGAGGTCAAGTAAAAGGGTAGTGCTTTGCTGCGCAGGATTTGGCTGTACAGCAAAGATTAAGCTCGCGTTGACCTGAGCAATCGAAGTACTTAAAATAGAAATCATCTGGGCAACTTCGCAGCCATTGGCATCGGTAACGACTACTTCGTAATCGCCTAAGTCTAGATCAGCATAAATCTGTAAATCAGAAAAACTTTGACCGCCATTGATACTATAAGAATAAGGCGCTTGGCCACCGATGACATTGATTTCTATGTCGTTGTCAGTAACGGCAATATTCATTTCTAAGATATTCGGCGTTGTAAGCACTACGATGGAAGAGCTTGTATTCATAGCTGCATCTTGCACACTCACAGTGTACTGTCCTGGGCCAAGATTTTCGAAAGTATCGTCAGATTGGAACGGCGCACCGTTGAGGCTATACAGATAAGGAGCGGTGCCGCCCATGCCTGATGCTTGTATCGTCCCTGCGATCTGTGCTGAACAATCTGAGATATCTAGCACCTCCACTTGTAAGGAAAGCGCTTGGACGACATTGATCGTAAATGGAAACTCAGCGACACACCTGTTGTCATCCATCACCACCGCAGTGTAGTCTCCGTTCATAAGATTTTGGAATATGTTTTCCTGCTGGAACACATTGTCGCCAATACTGTATTCATAAAATAGTGTTCCTCCTTGCGCGCTGAGCATAACTGCATTTCCATTTACCTGCGCTACGAGGTTGAGCGGACTAGGCTCCTCTACGGTAATACTGGGCAAAGTAAAAATAGCGCCCACCGCATCCTGCACAGCAAAGGTGTACTCCCCTGCTGCTAGATTTTCGAAAGTATTCTCATCGGAAAATACGCCTCCTGCCATCGCATAAGTATATGGTGGTGTGCCGCCCGTAGCGGTGATGCTCGCCGTTACATCTGCATCGCCAGCACAGAGATTATCGCCAGCCAATACCATAGTTGCGTTGAGTTCAGTGAAGTCGATCACAAAGACTTCTGTCACATCGCAGTTGTTCGCATCTCTAATGTAAAGCGTGTATTCTCCATTCTCCAAATCTGGAAAAGAGCCCTTCGGGAAAAAACTAATACCGTCGATACTATACAATAAACTTCCAGAACCACCACTAGCAGTTACATGGAGAATATTGTTGGTTATTTCTAAGTCAAATTGAATTGCTGCGGGCTCATCTAGGACTACAATATTGGTTGTCGTTGTTAATCCATTGGCATCTCTAATGGTCACTGCGTAATCTCCAGCACTTAAATCTGAGAAAAAATTACTGGTTTGAAAAGTGACACCATCAATAGAAAATTCTTTGGGGTTGGTACCGCCAGAAGTTTCAACTACTATAATACCATCATTGCCGCCACTACAAGAAATGGCTTGAGAGACACTCGCAATACCGACTAAGTCATTGACAAGGACATCGAACTCTGCGGTCGCTTGACAAGCTCTTGCATCCATTACATAAGCAGTATATGTTCCGTTTGGAATATTTTCAAATATATTACTTGTCTGAAATTGATCGCCATCTATACTATACGAAAGATCTCCGGTGCCACCCGCTACAGTAATTATGAGCTGTCGTTCATTTTGATCTAGCGAAATTAATAATTGTTTGGGTTCAGAAATGAGTACACTGGTAGTTGTAAATTCAATGCCGTTGCTATCAAGAATAATAGCGGTGTATTGTCCTGCGGATAAGTTAGGAAAAATAGGGTCTGACTGAAATTCATTTCCATCTATACTATACGTATAGGGCGCACTTCCACCTGTTGCAAATATTTCTATTTCGCCATTGGAATTGCCTGCACAATCAATTTCTTTATTAACTTCTATTTCGCCACTAAGCTCCACAAAAGTAATAGTTGTAGAAATAGAAGTTGTACATTCATTTGCATCCTGCACCGTCATGGTATAAGTCCCTGCGTCCAAATTAAAAAACTGATTTGCAGTTTGATTATCCCCGTTGTCAAGCCTATACTGGTAAGGGCTCGTTCCTCCTACTGCGGTTAAAATTATTGCATTGGATTGGACTTCTGCGCTTAAGCTCAGCGCTGCAGGCTCATCGATAGTTATATTTGCTGTGGTCTCTAAGTTGTCAGCATCTCGTACCATTACAGTATAATCACCGGCCTCTAGATTTTCAAATATTTCTTCTGCTTGAAAATTAGTTGCATCTAAGCTGTACTCAAATGGTGAAGTTCCCTCTGAAACTTCTACTACTATACTTGCCGATTCATCACCAGTACAGAGAATGGGATTGAGTAAAAATACTTCCGCTGCAAGTGCGTTTATATTGATGTTAAATACAATATTAGCTGCGCATTCAAAAGCATCAAGCACAGTAGCCTCGTGAGCTCCCTGACTGAGATTGTCAAATAAATTACTTTGTTGAAAATTGCCGCCATCCATGCTATAGATATATGGAGGTGTTCCTCCTTGAGCAGTCAGAGTCGCTGCTGCTTGATCGGTACTTGCGATTAAGCTGATGGAAGCAGGTTCGTCGAGTACGATATTTACAGAAGTTTCTTGCTGGTTGGCATCTTGTATAAAGAATGTATAATTTCCTGCAGTTAAGTTATCAAATTGATTGTTCTGCTGAAAACCGTTGCCTTGACCATACATGTAAGGTGCGGTACCGCCAGTACCATTGACGACGATAACTCCTGTAGCATCGCCCGCGCAGTTAATCGTATTTTGAACCTCAGCGACTGCAACTAGCATATCTACACTGATAGTAACCATCTCTGTATCTACACAGTCGTTTTCATCCTGAACGTAAACGGTGTAAATGCCATTATTTAGATTATCAAAAGTACTCCCCGTTTGATAATTGCTACCATCAATGCTGTATTGATAATTTGCTGTTCCACCGGTTGCACTTGCGGTTATTTGAGCGCCGTTCGTGCTTGCCATAAGTTCCAAAAGAGTAGGATTGCTGATCAATATCAAATTTGAAGATGCAGAAAATCCATTGGCATCAATTACACTGAATGAATATTCTCCAGGACCAAGATTTTCAAATGCGTTTGAGCTTTGTCCATTGCTATTATTATTTATGAAATAAGTATATGGTGCATTGCCACCTGCAACATCAAGATTCACTACAGCATCATTCCCGTTGAAGCAAGATATGTCCTGATTGTTGGTTGCAAATAAACTCAGATCATTGACGGAGATGCTAATCGTTTCTGTATTAACTACACAACCATTGGCGTCCATTACGTAGAAGTTGTAATCCCCATTTGGAAGCTCCGAAAAAACATTTGAGTTTTGGAAATTACTGTTGTCAAGACTATAACTCAGCGCACCTGTCCCACCAGTAACGCTCAGCGTGACCGTGTTCTCATTAACGTTAGCGACGATCTCTAATCCTTCAGGTTGATCTAAAATAATCGTATTGGTAGTGGTGTTTTGATCATTAGCGTCTGTAACTGTAGCAGTGTAGGTTCCAGCAATGAGCCCTCCAAAACTATTGCTAGCTTGAAAGTTAGTTCCATCTATACTATATATATATGGTTCTTGACCTCCTGCTGCTGCAATTGTAATCGCTGCATTATTTCCTCCAAAGCAAGCTACACCTTCTGCTTGTGAGGCGGTAGCCGTGAAGTTGGATTCGATAATATTGATATGAAATACATTATTCGGTGCCCAGCCTCCGTCTACCTCTTCTGTATCAAACATGAAATTGTCCGTGGTTGCAGGATTGCCGCTATGCTCATAGGAAACCAAATTAGTGTTTACGTCTGCTTGTGTAAATACATCTCCTGGTTGGAGTAGTATATTGTTTCTTATTAAGGTACCAGCACTTGGCAAAGTGATCAATGTATATTGATAATCTTCTGCATTTCCGTTGCCAGTAAATAGGAGTTCTGCACTTGTTATATTTTCAGAACTTCCGTTAAGCACATTCAGAGCGTTATTATTTACTGCAGAAGGTGGAGAACTAGAGACACTACTAGTACAGATTTCTAGAGTCCATGACACAAGCCGACCGCCGTCTTCTCCTAAGTTATCTGTTATTTGTAAAGTCCAATCTCCCGTAGAGTTGTTTCCAGCGAAGTTAGCGAGTGGGTCTATAGATTGGAAGGTGTCATCTATGGCATACAAGCCACCACTACAGGTAGCCTCCAATGCAGCTGCAGAATTAGCTGCCGCATCATCAAAAGTGACTCTGATATTATCCCCGGGACAGCCATATCCTGAAGCAGGCAAGCCTGGCCGATCAAATAGTTTTACTTCGGTTCCTTGAGGAGAAATTAATTCTGCTTCTAAATCTCCTACCCAAGTATGTAAAATAACAGTTGACATTTGCATACTTTCAATAGTAGCACCTGCTGGTACATTTATCTGAGATGTGATCGTTTCAGCATTAGGAACTGATATCGGCACAGCATTGTCATTTGTATATGTATTACATGCTTCAACTCCTGTTCTAAATCTAAACATTTCACTATTGGGACCTTCACCACAAATATTAGTAGAGCGCACTCTCCAGTAATATACAGTAGAAGTATTAAGTCCTTCAAGAATCGCTTCTAAGTACTCGGTTGTAGTTGTAAAAATAATATTATTAAAGTTAGCTGCGTCACTCAGTTCTACAACATAACCTTCAGCTTGATTTACTGCTTGCCAGTTTAGGGTAGCAGTAAGACTCACGTCATTTGCTACATTAGCAGGACTTATAAGCGCAGTAGCCGTTGGGCTGTTGTCTTTAACCTCTAGGGTTAATTCTACATCATCGCTTTGACCATCTCCATTACCCGTCACGGTAAAGATGTACTGACCAGTAGAAACATTATCTAAGTCTGTTAAATTAAGGGTAGTCGTAGCATCAGGTACTGCATGATTATTATTAAAAGTAGCGCTAACGCCACTTGGAAGACCAGTGACAGAAAGTGTAACTGGATCATCAAAACCGCTGAGTCCATTCGTATTAATATCATAAGACACGGTACCTGCATTGCTACCGCAAACTGATTGGGATGTTGGATCAGCCGACATCGTAAAAGTAGGAATGATAGGTGCTGCAATAGTAAAATTACTATTTGAAATATCAAAAAATACGTTGCCAACTGACTGCACACGGATACGGTTTTGGTTACCTGGAAAATCAGGTACTTCAATATCGACTTGTCCATCATTGGGTGTATTTTCTAAAATCGTAATTGGGTAAGTAAATCCACCATCAAAAGAAAGTAATATATTTACCATACTACAATTAACAGGATTGCTAGTTGTATTTGCAACTTGCCATTCAACAGATTGTGTTTCCCCCACTACCCAGTTAACTGCATTGTTAGGTGCTGTTACTTGAAAAGGCCCAGAAGTATTGGACACGTTAAGTACTAAGTCTGCCTCTTCTGTACACCCTGCTCTTCCAGCTGCACTTCCTCTGACCGTACATCTAAAGTTGAGTTCACGAGTAGCGCCAGGCAAGACCTCCCATTGATTATCAGAGTTGTCTAACAAAAATGGTAAAGAAGGAAAGTATCTGGAGTTGCTCAAAGTAGGAGCGTAGCTTCTAAAACTAGGTCCATCCGTTGCATTTGCTTCCGGAGGCATATTAGCTATTTCTCTATCCATTTGTTCCCAGCAATAAGTCAATGAGCTTCCGTCACTAACACTAGCCGTCGCATTCAATTCAAAAGGTGTATTTACTGGAATAGTATAATTATTTAATGGTGCAATTATAGGCCTATCACTTCCATTGTCCGTTTTGGTTTGACAAGAAATATTGGTTAAAAAGTTACCCATTTGCACCAGACTTGCAGAATGAAAATAGGCATCACTGCTGAACTGTACATTCGGCGGACAGATCCCAGCATAAGCCATGATCGTAGAGCCACTACCAGGTTCGTAAGCAGTACTTCCTGTTCTGTTATTGCTACAAGAATTATTGTAAGAGTGCGTAGCACCAAATTGATGTCCCATTTCATGCGCCACATAATCAATATAAAACGGATCACCTACTGGTGAATTTAAGCCCGTGACGCCTTGTGCTTTAGCATTGCTATTACATGGTGAGAACAAGCGAGCAATTCCTCCTCCGCCTGTGCTGTAAACATGGCCTATATCATAGTTAGCACTACCGATCACATTATCACAAGTAGTCTGATTTTCACCAAGCATGCTACCTCCGTCATTATTTGAATATGGATCCGTATTAGGATTTAGAAATATAAGCTGATCTGTATTTGCGGTAAGTACTAAGTTGACACCAATCTCTTTTTCGAACAAACCATTTATTCTGTTTATTGATGTTGTAAATTCTGCCATTACGGATGCCACTGTCCCCCCATGAAAAGCAGCGTACTCTCCAGTACATGCCAATGCTAAACGAAAAGTATGCAACTGACAGTCGCCCGCAGATCGATGACTGCTGTGGTTATGTAAATCTTCTTCTGAGATAACGTCTTCGACTAGACACTCAAAATCTTGTTGATGCGTATAATCTTTTTTATAATACGATATGACTGTATTTTTGACGCCTTTTGCTATTGGATCTATATAATAAGTAGTTCCATCCGTTCCGTAAGAAACTGCTCTAAAACCTTTAGACGTAATATCCACTCTAATTGTTTTGGTAGGGTCAGATGGTGAATAACCAGCAAATACAGAAATCTCTGGAAATTTATCATTTAGTTTCTTAGGCAACAGATCATCTCTCCATAGATGGTATAACTCCATCTCGCCATCTGGATTAGGCATATAGAAGGGAATAGATTGTTCCCTATCTTCTTTATTTGTCTTAGTTAAAGACTTCTGGAAGTGCTTGTCAAGTGAAGCTAAATCCAAGTTATAGGTATAGTACTTATCTGGAATGATCTGACGTTCATATTGACTTGAACGAAAATTCAAGTCAGAGCTACTTTGCCAGAAATTAGGAGTTTGTATTTTTTGCGCAGACAAAATTGTTAAAAGGCACGAAAAGACTAGTAAAAGGGTAGATTTTAACTGCATTGTATTGTTTTGTGTAGAAACCAATTTAACATGAATTCCACTAGTATTATGACCATAAAGTTAATAAAACCGTGACATAGTTTATTTATGTCATAAGCTAACCATTCTATATATCAAGAATTGAGCTAGTAAGACGGAGAAGGGAATGTAATATACTAATAAACACGTCTAATTAGGCGTGAGGGTTGGGTTGGCGTGGGAATTTTTATAGCAAATAGCATAATCACTTATAATATCTTAGACATCGATTAACCATCTCCAAATATCTTTTTGAAAAAGTCCTTTTGTTTCTTTTTTCTAACTTTTTGCCTTCTCGTCTTTTCGTTTCGTTTTCGAATTTCTTCAGATTGGCGACTCCTGCTAGTCTTAGATTTGGACGTTTTTTGTGATTTCGACCTTTCTGTGGATGGTCTCTCTTTCTTATCCTTTTCAAAAATATCCTCAAAAAAAGCATCTATTTTCTTTTCAAACTCAGACGGTTCCAGCTCGTCTATATTTTCGTCGTTATCCACAAATATTGGCATCTCCTCTTGATAATGTTCGCAATTCATATCTTGGATGATGGACTCTGGCATTACCGGAAAGGTGCTTGACTTCCAGTCTGCAAATGCTCTATCCTTTAGTGCACTCTGCATAAACTTACCCCAGATCGGCAAAGCCATATTTCCACCCGCTCCAAGATTAAGCGATCTAAATCGCACTTTAGGAGATGCACCACCGACCCATACGCCAGCTACTATATCTGGCGTATAGCCGATAAACCATCCATCAGAATGATTTTGAGTAGTCCCCGTTTTACCAGCCATTGCGCCCGTGAGACCATATGTCCCTCTAAGTCTTCTACCGGTTCCATTATCGACTACACTCTCCATCATGTGCACGATCATGCGATTAGTCAAACTATCTAGTGCCTGATCTGGCTCGACTTTAAATTCTTCATCTTTCAAGTCAGACTCCTCAGGCCAGATAACTTTCCCATTTTTATCCTCGATTCGGAGCAAATATTTAAGCGCTGGTTTTACCCCCTCGTTTGCTAGACAGGCATAAGCGTTTACCATCTCATAAAGCGGCAATTCTGCAGTACCCAAAGCTATACTCGGCACGGCTGGAATAGCAGATTTAATGCCCATTTTTTGAGCTAAAGAAATGGTTTTATCTATACCATATTCCGTTATCAAATTTACAGAAATGGAATTTACAGAATTCGTCAATCCACCTTCCATACTATATACACCACTATAGTTGCCATCTGCATTTTGCGGTTGCCAATCATCATAGTCCGTGTATGTCACCAGTCTGTTATACAAATAACCACAAGGTGCCTGACCTTGCAAAAGCGCATTGGCATATACAAATGGCTTAAAAGTAGAGCCTACTGGTCGCCTACTTTTGACATGATCGTACTGGATATGCTTATGACTGATACCCCCTATCCAAGCCAAGATATTTCCGTTCTTAGGATTGGCAGCAAGAAAACCCGTGTTTAGCAAATTGACATAGTACTTTATGCTATCCATCGGCGACAATTCTACTTGCTTTTCTCCTTCCTTCCAATCAAAAATCTCCATGCTAACTGGCGTATCAAACACTTTCTCAATTACCTTCATACTGGCTCCTGCACTTTTCATTCTCTGGTATCTATCCGAGCGCTCTATGAATGGTTGCAAATCCGTTTTAGTCAGATTGCTCATCCCTTTCCAATGCTCATCATACGTTTTCTGTAAACTCGCAAGATGACTTTCCATGGCATTTTCCGCAAATTTCTGCAAGCGAGAATCCAGCGTCGTATATATTCTCAAGCCACTGGTGTAGAGATTGTATTCCTCTTCTAGATTATTATCTTCCAATATTTCTTTAGCGTCTTGCCGTATCTGTTCCCTAAAGTAAGTCGCCAGACCAGCACTTACGCTTTCCTTTTTATAGTCCGTCACGAGTGGCAGCTTGCTTAGGGAGTCCCGCACCGCCTCGTCCATATATCCATACTTTGCAAGTTGACTAAGTACCACGTTTCTACGCTGCAGCGAATTTTTAGGATTTTTAGCAGGATGATATTTTGTATTTGCTTTGAGCATACCGATCAGCACCGCCGCATCCTCCTGTTTAATATCTCTAGAGTTGGTTCCGAACAACTGCTTTGCCGCTACCTGTACCCCAAAAATATTGCCCCCAAATGGTACGGTATTCAGATACAGATTCAAAACCTGTTGCTTAGAATAAATTTTCTCAAGTCGCTTGGCGATAATAAATTCTCTAATCTTATTTACGGGTATACTGAGCACCGAATAGTGCTTACGTGGAAACAGATTTTTTGCCAGCTGTTGCGTGATTGTACTTCCACCCCCACTAGATCGATTCCGCATGATCACAGTCTTCACGAGCACCCGCATCCATGCACGAAAGTCAATTCCATTATGCTCATAAAATCGCGAATCCTCCGTAGCAACTAGTGCGTCCGTTAAGAATGGAGAGATGGCATCAATAGAAATATTCGTTCTATTTTTAGTAAAAAACTTCCCGATAACCTTATCGTCGGCGGAGTAGATCAGCGTTGATTCAGGATTTTGCACCGCAGTCAACTCGCGATGGGTAGGCAACTTACCGAACATACCAAAGCGTACACTTACCACCAGCAGGATGACCATCAATGCTCCCAGCGCAGCCAAAGACCCCACTCCAGCGACCAACTTATAGCGCAGACTTCTGCTTTTAAATTTCTTGATAAACTGCTGTACTTTACTTTGCTTTTTCTTGGCCATGGCTACATTATACTTTGCGAAGGTACAACGATTGCCTATTCTATCATATTATTTATTTGCCACTTATTTGAGAATTATTTGCCTGAGACTAAGGTAGTTCTAGGTTAGGGACCGTCACGACCTCGCAGAGAGGCGAGCCGTGACCGGGCCTTCCGTTCCTATCGCCGAAAAGGCGATACCACTTCAGTCCCTCGTTCCTACGCGCTGCCGCTTGTCGTGCTTAGTCACCTTCGGTGAGTCGCAAAATATTTGTATTTCACTTCGGTGCCTTGTCCTCGCCACAGCGGCTTTGGCTCTTCTTAGGGTTTAAAGCGAATGGGAGCCAATGCCCGCGTCATCTTATAAGCCCTAAGAAAAAGCTTAAGCAAAAATACATGGTAAATAAGCCCTTCTTTCTACTGTTTTGATCTTATAAAAGTAGTCCTGTTTTTTTTGGCTAAAAAGTTAAATAACTTAAGTTCGGTATTTAAACAATGGATTAAATAGGAAATTAACTGTTAGTAGATAATTGAAATAGAACAGGACAGGCAAGTACTTCATTCATTTGAGATTGAAAACGATGAATAATTTAGAAATATAGAGCTAAGGCTATTTTTCAAGAAAAAGGGATTTGAAAGAAAGAAGGATTTCATACCATTTGTAGTTTGAAATGGCGTACAAGATTTTAGATAGAAATGATTAAGGTCGAGGCAAAAAGCGCAATGATAGCCTGAGCTATTATAGCCTGCCCCGAATTTTATCGGGGAGCATTTTTAACGAAGAGATTAATTATTTGTGTCAAAATATATGCGTCATTTTAAATTTCAAATGGTATAAGTTCTAGAATAAATTTCGGACTTGGAAATTTTAGTGTTGAATGCTATTTAAAATGAGCAAAGGCTTAACTGTTCGAGCTACAACACAGAACTATTGAAAGATGATGTTAACTAGGCTGTGCTAATACATTGAAAACCAATATATACAGCGAGTTTTAAGCCTGAAGCCATTTTTAAAGCATGAGTAAGCGTGAAGAAATTTACACCTCCGGGAGGTTTTTGTTACTTTTTTACGGCAAAAAAGTAAGTGAGAGAACAGCCTTAAATTTTTAATTACAAATAAAATATGATTCAGAGAAACATTTATAAGACACCGAAACTTGAGTTAAATAAGCTAAAATAGTTAAAAATGCCTGTGCTAGCTACGCAACTTTTAATCCTATTACATTGTATCTTTGACAAATATAAATAATCAATATGACCAATCGTACAGAAGAGATAAAAGACTATTATGGCAAGGAACTGTCTACTTCAGAAGATCTAAAGACCAATGCCTGCTGTACACTAGAAAAACCGCCCAAGCATATCAGGGACGCACTATCGAATGTGCATGATGAAGTCATGAGTAAATACTACGGCTGTGGACTAGCGATTCCGGCTAAACTAGAAGGAATGAAAATCCTTGATCTAGGATCAGGTAGCGGCAGAGATTGCTATATCTTATCCCAATTGGTTGGAGAGCAAGGAGAAGTCGTCGGTATAGATATGACGGACGAGCAGCTGGCAGTAGCCAACCGTCACATCGATCACCACGTCAAAGCGTTTGGTTACGCAAAATCCAATGTCAAATTTCTTAAAGGAGATATGGAGAAGTTAGAAGAACTCGATTTAGAACCTGCAAGTTTCGATTTGATTATTTCCAACTGTGTTATTAACCTCGCCACAGATAAAGAGAAGGTTCTTGCGGATGCTTATGCACTATTAAAGCCAGGCGGAGAGATGTACTTCAGTGATGTATATAGTGACCGTCGTATTTCAGAAGAGCTACAGGCCGATCCAGTACTATGGGGAGAGTGTTTAAGTGGTGCCTTGTACTGGAATGACTTCTTACGCATCTCCAATAAGGTGGGTTTTGCAGATCCACGCAGTGTCAAAAATAATCCCATCACTATCGAGAATGAAGAGGTTCAAGAAAAGTGTGGAGACATCCAATTCTTTTCCGTTACGTACAGACTATTCAAATTAGCAGGCCTAGAAGATGAATGCGAGGACTACGGTCAAGCAGCTGCATACACAGGTGGCATCGCCAATCATGATTTCAGTTTTGATCTAGACGACCATCATCATTTTCCAAAAGGTAAAATGATCAGCGTCTGTGGCAATACCTACAAGATGCTACACGATACCAGATTCAAAGACCACTTCGATTTTTTTGGCACTTGGGATACCCACTACGGCGTATTTGAAGGTTGCGGTGGGGCTATGCCATTCAATCAGGCTGAAGGCGGAGATGAATCTTGTTGTTAATTTTTAAGAGGAGCATTTCGATGTAATAATTTAGTTAATAAATAAATTGAAAAAGCAGTCATCCTTGCGGGTGACTGCTTTTTTTTCATATTAACTTATTTTTTACATTTTATCTTATGCCGCATTCTGCGTCAGCGCGCTGCCCTTCTTCGAACCAACCATCATAAATTCATTTACTACGATCTCGGTATAGTATACAGCTATACCTTCCTTATTCGTGTAGTTCTTATAGGTAACTTTGCCGTTAACTGCTACCTCCTGCCCTTTCTCTAAAAAGGCCGCCATGTTCTCCGCGAGCTTTCCCCAAGCGATCAAACGATGCCATTGGGTATCAATTACTTTTTCCCCTTTTTGATTTTTATATACCTCCTTAGTAGCGAGTGATAGTTTAGCGAGTTTGTTGCCGCTGTCGAGTGATATCATTTCAGGTGATGCACCTAGTCTTCCGATTAATTGTACGCTATTGCTAATGTTATTCATTACTCAAATTTTTTATTCGTTATTAAAATATTTACTGGGAGTGTTCTCCACTTGTCGTCTGATCAGTTGACGATGCAAATATCCGATGCGGCGCAAGCGTTAGTCGTTTAATATCCGTTTAGTTTCGTTTGTATACGTTTGTATACGGTTATTGTCAATGTTTTCAGTCTTTTTGATCTGGAGTATGGTAGAGCGATATCTACTAAATTTGTTTATTTTTGCTTGCGTGAAGCTTATATTTGAGTGGTGGGCCATTGAAAAAAGACACCGAGTAACATGACAAGAAACCTTAAAATATCGCTGATAATTTCAATTTTTTTTGTTGGTTTGATAAGATTTAGACCGATTTGGGAACGGAATCCTGGAGGATTTTGGAACATATTATTTTTTCTGGGAATTGCAGTTTTATTTTTCTGGCTGACAGTTAAGATTATAATTGAAATTTCCAGACTGATAAAGCAACGAAAAAATTTGACTTTTAAACTATTCGTTCCGATTCTGATAATGACAGTTCTGTTATTGGATGGTATGTTTAATCCATTAAAAGTCAATCTAGACAAAATATTCGGACAAGTAGTTTTTCGAGCATGTTATGAAGGGACACAGAATCAAGCAACGTTTAAATTAAGAGAAAGTGGGAAATTCGACATTTATTGGACAGGAGTATTTTTCTTTGATAATTTCTACACAGGAGAATACGTAAAAAAAGGTGATACAATATTACTTGACTTTAATACCGAGATTCCGCGAAATTTAAGTGACACCTTGGTGATTGATGGAGACTATATTTATAGGTTAAAAGCAGACACTTTGATTTCGACTCATTTTTATTTGGGATATTGCAAAGGATTAAACTGACAAACAATATGATTCTTAAAGAATATAAAAAACAAAATGGTGAGATTATTAAATTACCAGAGGATTTTAGTTTGAAAATTGAGGAAACTTCAAATTGTGTATATCAGATAGATTTATTTGATATTCAAGGACGGAGTGTCGATAATCACGGGACTGATTTGGACGAAATGATTGAGCAGGCAATAATTGATTTAATGAAAATGAGAAAATAAACAACGACCCCACAACAATGTGTATAATTCATAAGGGTTTCAGAGGTTTTTCGAGCGTTATTACCCCGCATCAATTTTGGTTGTAACTTGATAGGTTTGAAGCCCGCAATCCCTTACGAAATCATACAATCAACGTTACCTCTCAGAATGAAAAATAAACCAGACATTTTCATTTACGTGTAAATAAGTTAAACTTGTACGTAAACATGTTTAATTATGGATAAGAAACTAAGACTAAGCTTAAATCAACAAGTAATTGATAAAGCGAAAAAGTATGCTAAACGCAACGGAACTAGCCTGTCCAAGATGATCGAATCCTACTTTCAAACATTAACAAGTAAATTAGAAAAAGAAGACGATATACAAATATCACCCCTAGTTGAAAGCCTGTGCGGTGTAGGAGAATTACCAGAAAATTTTGACTATAAAAAAGTTCGAAGTAAATATCTTAATAAAAAGAATTATTAATGAGGATATTTATAGATAGGAATGTTGTAATTGATTTGCTGGCTAAATGACAACCATTTTACGTTGAGAGTCAAAAAATATTTTAACTCTCAGATACGAAACAAATAAAATTGTACATTTCTTCTTTGAGCTTGGTCAATACACATTACATATTAAATGATGTAATGAAAATAAAAAATGCTCGATTAATTCTTGGCAAATTCAAAGTACTTGTTAAGTCCAATGCGCTAAGCGATAAAATAATTGAACTCGCTTTAAATGACGCAAAATTCAAGGATTGTGAAGATGGTATACAGTATTATTCTGCGCTTGAATCACAATGTCAATTAATTGTAACTAGAAATTTGAAGGACTTTAAAAACTCAAAAATTCCAGTATTGAGTCCTAAAGAATACATTGCCAAAAGGAGATCCGAGAGATATCAATAAGGTAAGACTGCATATCTACTTCCTTCTTCGCAGAGACCCAGCTTACTATCATACATTATAATATTCGAAAAAAAGCCACAACAAATTATTGCTGTGGCTTTTTAAAATTGGATAATCAAAAATAATATCGATTTAGTTTCTTGCTTTACGTTTTGATTGCTTCGTGCGCTTCATAAGTTGTTTGTTATTATTGGATGTATTAGGTGCAAAAGTTGAGGTAGTACAACCTGTAAGATTGGCCTCAAAGGCAGCGCCTAACTCTACACAAAATCCATTGTTCAAACTGATAGACTTTCCTGTTGCAATACCTGCGGAGTAGGTCACATCAGTTCCAGTTCCACTTATCACAATGTCTGAAGTGATGTTCTCATCCGTACTATGATCTTCAACTCCAGAGGTGATGTCATCAGTTGGACTCGTAAATACCAAGTCTGAATTGCAATCAACACAGGAAAGGCTAAGATCGTAGCTGCCTCCTGTCTCAGAACGATCAAATACCTCTATATGATAGGTAGTTCCATTAGTAACATTATAGATTATTTGCTCTGTAATTGATGTAGAAATGCTAGAAGCTAATGCATTACACGATAGGCCACATAGATCATCATACAAATAAATATCTTTATCATCCGTGAAGTTATTTAAATCTATAGTTACAATCCCATCACTAGCAGCTGTAAATTCGTGTATTTTGCTATTAAACTGATCTCCACATCCGAAGTTTACAATATACCCTGTGATGTCTTCTGTCAATGTTTCTCCACATAGGACTGGGTAAGTATCTTCACATACATCAGGTATTCTTTCAAAGGCACCCATATCTGCAGCCCCAGATATTACTCTAGATCTCGTTCCAGATAAGTCAGTTGGAATTGGTTCACTTGTATCTGAGTCTCCATCTATATCAAAAACATCTGCAGGTAGTTGAGCAGGATTTGCTGTATTGAAGCAAGGTGAATTTAAATCTAGATTAAAGTCTCCTCCTGCGGCATCCACAAAAAGAGGATCTCCTACTATGTTGCCATCGCTAGCCAAGAGTTCTGGGTCTGAAGCACCACTTAGATTATTTGTAATGGTGGATGTTGTAATTCCGCTACCTAAGTATAGGGCACTTCCTAATTCGCTGATCACGTTATTGTCTATATGAACTTCATTATTTGCTACAGCAAAAATGTGGTTGTTCATTGTATTGTTATAGGTAGTGTTATTAGTTATTTCTAGAAAGGATGTGTTAAAGCCATAAATTAAATTATCACCAATATTACCAGTAAAAAGACATTGATTGACTGTTAAGGAAGCGTCTCCTTGAGTCCATATTGTTGAAGCTCCACTACTAGGGTTATGATTAATATTATCTTCAAATAAACAGTTTGATATATTTGTAGATCCTCCATAAGTATATATTGCGGAGACGGTATACCCAGTAGTTTGATTATTTTTAAACTTTACATTTACTATATTGAGATCTGCGTTAGTAATAATTGCTCCTCCACTATTTGTAGATGTTGGGCTTCCTCCATTTTGGATGGTCAATCCCTCAATCTGCACTGTAGCCGTTCCAGCGTTAGATATGTCGAATATCCTGCTAACATCATCCATAGCACCGTCGATAATAGTATTGTCTATCCCATTTCCCTGGATAGTAAGACTTTTATCTATAACGATCTGCCCAGATGTCAACATGATATTTTGCCCATCGATCGCAGGATCAAAAGTGATGATGTCCCCATCAGCTGCACAAGCAATCACATCTCTTAAAGAACCAGGTCCATTGTCATTTGTGTTTACTACTTCATTGTAGCAATCGCAACTCACATTCAAATCAAACGTTCCAGTTTGACCATTAAAACCTTGGACATATATATAATAGGTTTTACCTATCTCAGAAGCAAACGTAATGTAAGGGTCGTTACCTGAGCAATTGTTGGTGTCATCATCTTCTCCATCAATACAAATCAAACCACCATTTCCATTCTCTTCATAGATATTCATTTGTGAGTCATAAGGCGCTTGGCATAGATCAAGAGTAACATCTGCGTGCATGCCCGCCATTGTGTACCAAACACCGGGTGCGTCGATAGTTGTTCCACAATTAGCAGGCGCATCCGAACTTGTCGCGTCAATCGTAGTTCCACTATATTGCGCAGTATTACAATCTATATTTATAGCATTTGTCATTAGATCATTTACTGGAGTAGCTCCGCAAGCAGATGTAATCAAGCCTGGTCGACTTGCAGTGATAGCGGCATGCATTCTGGTTTTCTGACCAGCAGTAAAGAGATTCATACATTGATCATCTGAGTAATCCATATAATTTTGAAACATGTCAGGAAGATCACCAGTAGCATCAATACATGAATTAGGACCTGGATAGGTACATGGAGAACCAGTATTGTTATCTGCCCCTGCAGTAGGCGTATCTCCAACCAAATCATCGACACTGCATCCTCCATCTCCCCAAATGTGAATTAGATTTAAGTAGTGACCTACTTCATGCGTACCTGTTCTACCTTGATCAAAATTCCCTCCTGCAGGATTTGGCATAGCTATAGATCCGACAGTACTAGCTCTTAATACTATCCCATCAGTAGTAGCACCGCCTCCTGGAAACTGTGCATAACCTAATATGGTATTTGCGCAATTACTAGTTTTGTTAATTTTAACGACAGTCCAAACATTCAAGTATTTATCTCTATCCCAAATCGTGCTTGGTTTTATTTTAGAATTAATATAGGAACCCGTCCAACAGTCAGATAGATTTACTCCTGTAAAGGTATTTATATGGTGTCTTTCTATACCGGTGGCAGCCAACCCAGCAGGATCTATAGTCGTAAGGCAAAATTCTATTTCTGAATCCGCGGCCACACCTGTGAAATCAGAAGGTGTATTATTGGCGTCTGAATTTAATCTTCTAAAGTCATCTGTCATTTGGTCTAGCTGTGCTTGCAGCAAGGCGACAGACAAATTTTCATTCGTGCCAACAGCATCACCATCATGTATCACGTGATAGACTACGGGGATAGTAATGATGCCATTTAAGTTTTGTTCACGATTAGGATTATTTATGATAGCCTGCATTTCCCTTTCTATGATCTTTCTATTTTTAGCATATTCTGGATGAGTCAAGATCATTTCTTCGTAGGTCTCATCAGTATGGCATCGTTGCATATGCTCATGAGACTGAACCTGACAATAGGTACTGGAAAAACTGAGAAGGAGTGCTGCAGCTACTAAAAAAGTAAGTTGCATGTTGCGCATCAACGCTTGCTCGACGGTATTATTGATTAAATTTTTCATTGTTTTTAATTTTATAATTGGCACATTTTTATTTGAAATTTTAAGTAAAGCATTGCTACTTTATAATAGATTCTAAACTACAGATGGACTAATACTTATGACGCCAAAGCCACTCCAGACTGTAAAGAAATCAACTGCGTTTGAAATGCAACACGAACGACGCCAGCTACATTTTTCACCTTCAATTTTTTTCTGATGTTTTTTCTATGAGACTTGACAGTCTCCTCGCTTATATAAAGCAGATTAGCTATTTCTCTGGATGAGAATTCGTTAGAGATTAGCTGGATGACCTCTAATTCGCGAGAGGTTATTTCACTGGGTAACTTCTGGAAACTTGTTTTCATAATATCTTTTTTCTGGTCTAATACGAGTTTATTTTTTCCAATTTACGCCCAATAAATATTGTAATTTTAATAATGGTCACGAACGGTCGAATTAATGCCATGAACGGTAATCTGAGTGTCACGAACGGTAAATGGCTATATTAGAATAGAATCTATGTCACTTAAAATGTATGGAGTAAAGCAGCTAGCAACTGCATTGAAAGCGCTTTTTAGTCCAGCTGTTGCAAGCTTGCAACAGTTCTCTTCCTATCTAGGTCTGCAAGACCTAGATAGCTTCTCATTAGTCGTTCATTTCTAAAATCTTGTATGCCATTTCAAACTACAAATGGTATTTAATCCTCCTTTTTTGAAATCCCTTTTTCTTGAAAAATAGCCTTAGCTTTATATTTTAATATGTCTATCCGCTATTAGGTACTAATGTAAATATTGAGGTAGAGGTGTGTATTTCGTCCCCCGTAAAAAAGCGGGACAAGCTTTTCAGGACTGCTTGAGAAGCTTTATGGCTTACCAAGGTGAGTATTGACTAGCAGGTGCAAATAAATATTGCAATGATTGCGATTCCTTACACATAATGTCGAATTACAACTTGGTACTCAAAAGCGGATAATCATTTATTTTAAAATTTTTCATCGTTTTCAATCTTAGATGAAAGAAGTGTTTAACAATCCTCTTCTATTGCAATTATCTATGAACGGTTAATTTCCTATTTAATCAATTGTTTAAAACCGAAACTAAGTGCTTTATTAAACTGCCGTTCGTAACAGCCTTGCGATAGGGGTAGTAGCTAGCCCCGACTTTTCGTCGGGGAGTCCGATAGGACCGAGCATACCTGCGAGTAGCGGATGGCCCGACCCAGCTCGATAGGCTAGCGACGGCAGGAGGCTAGCCTATCGAGCTGGGAATCGCCCAAAAAATCCAATAATTAGGACTTTTAATGGTCATTCTAGGCTCTTAAACCCTAAACATTCACTATAAAATGCTGTTTTGATGTAGCAAATACCTGATATTTAAATATTGTAGTAATTTTGGTGTAGAAGTATGAAGGAAAAGAAGATACATAGTGATATACAGCCTGATGGTAAGGTGGATGATCCGACGGCGAGTAGTCGTAAGCAGGATCATATCAGCTTGGCTTTTGAGTCGCAAGTATATAAGGACTTGAAGGACAATAGGTTCTATTATGAGCCTATACTGGCGGCCCATCCGAGTGCGGATACGGCTCCAGAAATATCGTTTCTGGGGAAGTCGATGAAGGCGCCGCTGTGGGTATCGAGTATGACAGGGGGGACGGAGCTGGCCAATAAAATCAATACGAATCTGGCGATTATCTGCAAAGAATATGGGCTCGGAATGGGCTTGGGTTCTTGCCGTAAATTGCTGACCGAGGATACCTATCTGAAGGATTTTCAGATGCGTCCGTACATGGGGTATGACGTGCCAGTTTTTGCTAATCTAGGGATCGCACAGGTGGAGACGCTGTTGGCGGAGGATAAGTTGCACCTGATAGAGGAGCTGTTGAAGAAGCTGGAGGTGGATGGATTGGTGCTGCATGTGAATCCGCTGCAAGAGTGGTTGCAGCCAGAGGGGGACCGTTTTGCGCAGTCGCCATTGGATACGATCTCGGCGCTCCTGGAAAAGACAAAGCATAAAATCATAGTGAAAGAGGTGGGGCAAGGTATGGGACCTGCGTCACTCAAGGAGTTGATGAAGTTGCCGCTAGCTGCTCTGGAATTTGGTGCAATGGGGGGGACGAATTTTTCTAAGCTTGAATTGTACCGTGGAGATACTATGCGGCAAGAAATATTTAGTAATTTGGCTTTGGTGGGCCATACGGCCGAAGAAATGGTAGGGTATATAAATACGCTGTCCGATGAACTTGGTGACCAGGTGGCTTGTAAAGAATATATTATCTCTGGTGGGGTGAAGAGCTTTATCGATGGATATTATCTGATGTCTAAAATAAATACGAAAAGTATTTATGGACAGGCCTCGGGGTTCTTAAAGTATGCAGTAGAAAGTATTGACGAATTGAGGGCTTATACGGAATCGCAGATTCAGGGATTGGCTTTGGCGAAAGCTTACCTACGGGTCAAATAGAATAGAAAAGAATGAGCAATAAAACTATATCGGGTTTTTCTAAACTTTCCAAGCGAGGTAAGATCAAATGGATCGTCGAGAATTTCTTTAAAGATCCGGAGGCGGTTACTAAGGAACTGACCAGTTACTGGCATGGAAATGCTGCACAACAAAAGGTGTTGGATGGGTTTAGCGAAAATACGATTTCTAACTTTCCGATGCCATATGGCGTAGCACCGAATGTGGTGATCAACGGCAGGACGTATTGCGTACCGATGGTGATAGAGGAGAGTTCAGTGGTAGCGGCGGCATCTAGCGCGGCAAAATACTGGATGGATCGCGGGGGTTTTAAGGCGGAGGTTTTGTCTACCACCAAAGTGGGGCAGGTACATTTCATGTGGCACGGTGCGACGGCCGATATTACGGCATTTTTTGAGGAGGAGAAAAATGGCTTGCTAGCAGATGTAGCACACTTGACCAAAGGCATGGTCGCTAGAGGTGGTGGAATTACCAATATTGAACTTTTGGATTTTTCCGATAAGAAAGCGGGTTATTATCAATTGAAATTATACTTTGAAACCTGTGACTCTATGGGGGCCAATTTTATCAATTCTGTATTAGAAGCCATGGCGAATGCATGGTCGAAGCGGATCGCTGGGAATAAAAAATTTAGTGCTGCGGATAAGCTGGTCGAAATAGTGATGTCCATACTTTCAAATTTCACCCCTGACTGCATTGTACGCGCATCTGTATCTTGCCCTATTTCAGATTTTGATCCGAAATTGAGCGAAGCGGAAAAAGCAATTTTGGCGAAAAGATTTGAGACGGCAGTGAATATTGCGCACTTGGACCCATACCGCGCGGCGACACATAACAAGGGTATTTATAATGGTGTGGATGCGGTGGTCTTGGCAACGGGAAATGACTTTAGAGCGATCGAAGCTTGTGGACATACTTATGCGAGTAGATCAGGGTCATATAGTAGTTTGAGTCATTGTGAGGTGAAAGATGGAGTGTTTAAATTTTGGCTGGACTTACCTTTGGCCGTTGGCACGGTAGGTGGGCTGACCAGTATACATCCGATGGCGAAACGCTCGCTTGATATGTTGGGTAATCCAAATGCAAAAGAGCTGATGATGATCATAGCCTCCGTGGGGCTAGCGCAAAATTTTGCAGCGATCAAGTCATTGGTCACTACGGGCATCCAAAAAGGGCATATGAAAATGCACTTACTCAATATCCTAACCCATTTAGAAGCGAGTGAAAAAGAATCTGAATTAACGGTTGCGCATTTTAGGGAAAAGGCAGTTTCTTTTTCGAGTGTGCGTACTTTCTTGGAGGAGCTTAGAGGAATCAAAGTGAGCCCTATGCCCATTCGTGCAATCAAATAAAAATCATCCAATATTTTGTTATCCAACTACAGCGCACGTGCAAATGGTAAATTGCTGCTTACGGCAGAATATTTGGTATTGGACGGTGCGGCTGCATTAGCCTTGCCATGTAAATATGGTCAAACAATGTCCGTCAAGAAAAACATGGATGTCATGACTACGGTAGTTTGCGAGAGCATGAATACTGCTGGAAATATCTGGTTTTCTGGTACATTTGATATGGATAATTTGGCGGTGCTCAACACTTCGGATACGCCCGTTGCGGAACGATTTTTAAGCATTCTAAAATTCATACAAAAAAGTAACCCAGCAAAATTTACTTCAAACACATGTTTGTATTTTACCCATCAAATAGATTTTGATCGACAGTGGGGACTTGGGACAAGTTCTACTTTGATCTATAATATGGCGACTTGGGGAGGTGTGAATCCATATGACTTGCTTGCTCATACTTTTGGCGGATCTGGATATGATATCGCTTGTGCTGGAGCGAGTGGTCCACTACTTTATAGACGACAAAGTCCTGTGCCCACATTTAAGTCGGTAACGTTTGATCCGCCCTTTGCCGACCAACTGTACTTCGTATATCTCGGCAAAAAACAAAATAGTAGAGAGGGGATTAAAAACTATCGCGCCTTGCAAAATGAATCTAAAAAACCACATGCGATTGCAGAGGTAGAAGAACTCAATGACAATATACTCGCTGCAAAAACTCTTGCGGACTTTGAAGAAAGTATGTGCGAGCATGAAGACATCATATCCAATATAATAGAAATGCCTAAAGTGAAAGATACATGCTTCTCAGATCTAGACGGCGAGGCAAAATCACTTGGTGCCTGGGGAGGAGACTTCGTACTGCTTACTTATGAAGGTGGTCAGGAGTCTCTAAAGATGTATTGCCAACTAAAAGGATTTGACCTTGTTATTCCTTACGAACAAATGATATTATAAATGCCCAAGTGGAACGAGGCCGAAGTGGTCAACATCATACAAGAGACGGCAACGACTAGGCGGTTCTTACTGCAGCCATTGGAAGGCGAATCGCCAGACTTTAGACCTGGTCAATTCGTAACCTTAGATTTACCCATTCACGAAACGCGGCAAAAGCGCTGGCGCTCTTACAGTATTGCCAGTGCGCCAAATCCTAAGGAACCGCTTGAGTTGTGCATTGTGCATTTGCCAAAGGGAGCGGGAACTACTTATTTATTTGAGGCTGTTGAAGTGGGGAGTGTAATTAAATACAAAGAACCAGCAGGGGTGTTTACTTTGAAGACACCTATAGAAAGAGACCTGGTCATGATCTGCACCGGCACAGGTGTTGCACCCTTTCGGTCTATGATTCAAAATATTATCAATCAAAATATAGCCCACAAAAAGATCCACCTTATTTTCGGAACACGTTTTAAAGCGGATGTTTTGTATCAGGAAGAATTTCAAGTTTTAGCAGAGGTTTATCCAAACTTTTCGTACTCGGTTGCGCTGTCTCGGGAGGAGGAGATTCCACCGCGTTCAGCGTCAGTTGACTGGGTATCTGGATATGTACATGGGGTTTATCAATCTGCTTATCAGGAACTAAGGCCTGACGTTCAGTTTTTGATATGTGGGTGGCAAGATATGGTAGATGAGGCGGTAGATAATTTGAAAGTGATGGGGTATGAAGGAGCGCAGGTGAAGGTGGAGTTGTATGGGTGAGAAGATTTTTATGGGAAGAACACCACAGAGTGGTGACATATCAATAGCCTGGGTTGAAAACCCAGGTTCATATTAAGTCAAGATTCAATTTGGCGTGATTTTTTAGGTAGGTGAGAATTCTGAAGTTAAAAATTTAAGGAAAGAGAAGATCAAGAATCAGTTCAGGTTGCTAGCTATCAGAGCAGGCATTAACGAAAAAATAGTTGATAAAATACTTGTGCTCATGTTATCAAAATCTGAAGAAGTTGATAATTTAATTCAGGTATCTTTTCTTGATCCTAGGACAAAAAGAAATTATGTGCAGTCTTATCAGACTAGGTTAAATAAATTGAGTTTCGGTAGTTGAACAATTGATTAAATACGAAATTAACTGTTTGTAGATAATTGAAATATAACAGGTTAGGTAAATACTTCTTTCATCTGTGATTGAAAACGATGAATAATTTTGAAATATAGAGCTAAGGCTATTTTTCAAGAAAAAGGGATTTAAAAATAGAAGGATTTCAAATCTAGAATAAATTTCGGACTTGGAAATTTTAGCGTCGAATGCTATTTAAAATGAGCGAAGGCT
>ENA-ORXT01000960-ORXT01000960.1-marine-metagenome-genome-assembly--contig:-NODE-960-length-41268-cov-8.163264_pt1 | contig 41268 bp, 29 predicted proteins | sample MGYA00237868_ERZ511482 | MGnify/ENA metagenome assembly ERZ511482 | reverse complement strand
TGAACTATGCGTTTCAACCGAACTTAGAGTAGCCCTTTTTCGCCACATACAAAAACATAGAAGGCATAGCCATTCTAAAGCAAAAAAAGCTATGCCTGCTATGTATCCTACTGTGAACTATGTGTTTCAACCGAACTTAGAGTAGCCCTTTTTTCACCACATACAAAAACATAGTACAGGCATAGCCATTCTAATGCAAAAACAGCTATGTCTACTATGTAATCTACTGTGAACTATGTGTTTCTGACCATAAAAGTCTCTCACATATTCAAATAAAAATCTTTGGTTATAGCGATGTAGTCATCCGTATAGTCATTGCGATCCTCGTGTTGAATAACCAGCTCAGTTTCAATGATATCTGAAGCAGCACGTTTTCCGAATGCCATCAAAAGGCGCTCGACAGACTTGTCCGCTTTAGGTTTTACCTGCGTGATCTGATGCACATGAAAACCATATTGAATAGCCATTTCCTTAAAACGGAGACCTTCGATAAAAGGAAGTATCACACTAAATATACCATCAAGTGTGAGTAGCTGATGAGCACTACGTAAGAGTTCGCCATTGGGCAGTTTGACGGTATGACGAACATCATTGCGCTCCTGGTCTTTGCTGAAAGTGCCCCCCGAAAAGAATGGAGGATTACTTACGATAAGATCGAATTTATCGCTCGTATCTCTTGCAAAATCTTGGATAGGTCCAAGGTGTACATCCAGGCGGTCTTTGTAAGGCGAATGCTCCATATTTTCCTTTGCTTGCTTGGCAGCTTTTTCATCTATTTCAACGCCTATCACTTGAGCTGATGCTGTACGCTGGGCTAGCATAATAGCAATAACGCCAGTGCCTGTACCAATATCTAAAATACGGGTAGGGTTTTCAACCAATGGAGCCCAAGCCCCCAGCAAAACGCCGTCGGTACCGATTTTCATACCACACTGATCTTGCGCAATAGCAAATTTCTTAAACTGGAAAGGATTCAATGACATCTTACACTTTTATGCAAAACTAACATATTATGAGTAATTATTGTTTAATGGCGACGCTGCGGTGTGCATTATCAATTAGACCATTCTATAGAGATAAAGCATTCTCCTGTTATAACTAGCACGAGGCAGCTAAATTTATACTTAGGTAGCTAGCGCTAGTTAGTGCGCCTTTGACAACGCTTAGGTGGTTAAACGGGCTAGAGTTAGATATCATGTACTTAAGTTCTCAAAGTCGATAATTTACAATTACTCTGTAGCTTTCACATCATCTATTCTGTAGGACGTAGTAGCATTATTGCTATTCCCCTCATATTTAAATGCCAGATGAACTGTGCCAGTTGAAAAGTAATCATCTAAGTTAATGATCCCACTATTAATCCATTCATACCAATCGTTAGACTCTTGAGGAAGCGTACAGTTCACTTCTTTCCAATCTGACTGTGTTGGATCTCCTGTGAAATTATCTGAAATTAGAATGGTCATACCATCTTGTACCCAATGATGTTGTGCCATAATAAAGGATATGGTAGCAGATGCAGAAATATCCATTCCTGGCGTTACAAGCCAGCTGATATTATTGTTGTCTGTAGATTGGTAAGCAGTCACTTCACCAAAAGTATTGCCATCAAAATCGTTAACAAACCAACTGTTAGATAATGATCCTTGTTCAGCAAAGTTAGTCCATCCCTGTATATTTAGTTGACCGCTAGATTCATTTTCAAAATCAAGCGAAAAAACACCAGCACCAGGATTACCACCTCCGCCAGAACCATCGCAGCGCTCACCAGTCATATTTATATCGCCCAAGTCTCGGATAAACAATTGCTGAGTGCCATTAAAAACACTGTAAATTGCCTCTATGCTTCCATTTCCATCTGGACTAAAAGCTTCTGCAAAGTCAGCAAAATTACTTGATCTAATGACCACAGTATTCCCGTCGCAATCCTCTAAATCTAGGTTACGAGAAAAGTTATTAACTACATCAGCATAAGTCTGATTGTTGCTTCCATCTGCAAACTGTACTCCATCTAATTTGACGAGTCGATGGATATCATCGTCTCCTAAATCTGAGATAGATATAGAAATGGGATTGACAACCATATTTTCTTCACCGACTAAGATTGTCGTTTTTATATCACCTGGCTCGATTCCACCTAGCTGTTCCTCTCCGCTATTATTGATAAATGTGGTCCCTCCTAATGAAATGTTCCCTGCAAAATCACCGAGTGTCAAACCACTGCACAGGATCGCAATCTCACGTCCGATTTGCAAGCCATAGTTTGCGGCAAGATCTCTCTCATTTACGAGTAATTCTATACCCGCACTATTGTCCTGAACAATTATTTTCTTGAAAAAATTACCAGAGTCATCATCTGCAGTAACAATCCCTTTAATAATAATATCTTCACTAATAACAGTGTAGTCTCCAAAAGTATGACTTGCTTTTAGATCAGCAATACTTGTAGTTGCATCAGGTAGATCAGTAGGATCTACACCACCACCTCCGCTACCAGAGCCATCACAGCGAGGTCCGTTAAATGCAAGTTCAGCTGGACGCCTTACAAGCAGCTGCTTTGTATCGTTAAATACATTATACACTGCTGTGATAGTACCGTTACCATCTGGTAGAGTTTGATTGTAAAAATTTGAAAAACCACTGGTACGAATAAGTATATTTTCGCCATTACAATCCTGAATAAACCGATTTGTATTAGTTTCGAAATCAGCGTAGGTTTTACCCAATTCGGAATCCTCAAATTCTAAATTGTCAATCTGTACGAGTGTGCTGATATCACTGGTATTCAATGCAGAAATACTTTTATTGGTAGGTGTAATAGTTTGATTTGTGCTGCCTTTGGTAACGTACTGATCTAAAAGTATTTCTTCAATACCATTCAATCTTGGTTGCCCACTAGCGGTTTCTCCAACAACCCCACCTAGTCCTATCACGCCAGCAAAATCACCCATAACAAGGTCTTTACAATTGATGAATACTTCTCTTCCCTCAGGTAAGGAGTTATAAAGGTCTACACCATTAATATTTAATTCTATTCCGCCAGAATCATCTTGAATAACCAAGCGCTTATATAAATTACCAGACTTGTCATCGGCTATGATAATACCACGGATTACAATATCTTCTTCGATAGTAACGTAGGTGCCAAAAATATGCATTGCTTTCAACTCTGAGATAGTTGTGGTCACTTCAGGTGTTTCCACAGCTATTTCTCCGAAGGGCGGTTCATCAAATTGCTGATCCACACAAGCTTGAAAAGCCAAAACTGTCATTAATAAGAATATCCAATTTTTCATATCAGTGATTATATTTTTGGATGATTATATATTTAGTACACCCAAATTTTAAAAATAAAGTATTTATCAGAATTTGAATTTGTTATACGTTGATCATTGTATTAGTTAATCCTAAAAGTAAAATATGAACAAATAAACCTATAAAAAAAATATACAAACTAGGATTAATCAACCTCCATAATCTACATTTGTACTTAGATAAAGTAAGAAAATAGCTTCCTATGTGTCTTAAAATCTTCTAGTTGCACTCATGTTTAAAAAGTAAGTAATTCCCTTTGCATATCTGTATCTATTAGGGAAGGTATTAACGTCTTTATCCTGCTTGTTAAATCGTAGTTGCTCTCGGTTACTATACACAAAATCTTGATTGTTCAAAATATTATTTACATCCAGACTAACGTTCAGATTCCAATCAGAATTGAGTTTTACATTTCTACGCACACCCACACTTAGTAGGAATGCAGAAGGGCTTTTTTCTTGTTCTATGATCGCCATGCCCTCTGGTGTTGCTGGGTCAAATGAAGTCGGAAATTCACTAGTCGCATTGACCGAACTGATCACTCTGCGATCAGGATTGAGGTCTGCCCAGATATTGTCAAAATAAACACCCGTTACTCCAAATATGACTTTACTTGTACCAGGAGTTTGGTACTCCAAACCAAGTACAGCAGCAGTTTGAGGAACGTTCGGCACATAAAAGTAATTGATATAAACTTTTTCTTCAGCTTTTATTTTTTCAGCATTATTATCGGAGGTGATGGTTGCAAATGGTCTCGAATTATAGACAAATTGACCTAAGGATAGCGCCGCTTGAAAAGTCAAACCAGCCACTATTTTACCCTCCGCTGCCAGCTCTAATCCTACATGTCTTTTGTCTATATTGGTCATGGCGAAGTTTACAAAAGTTCTCAATTCGTCGTGGTAAAAACTTTTCACTTCCGTTTGATCATTAAACGCCGTGTAGTACACACCGATTTTCCCTTTCAGATTAGGAGAGTTATATAAGTAAGCTACGTCAGCAGAAATAATTTCTTCACTTTGCAGATTAGGCACGACATCGTTACGCGTTCTTGCGGATAAGTACACGTCTCTAAAGAACGGCGCCCTAGTTTGATAACCAGCATTGGCAGCTATATAATTACGCCCATCAAGTGCATAACTCAACCCACTTTTTACTGCAAAATTATTAAATTTGTTTTTAGCAGCGTCTCCAAATGAATTCTCTGGAAACAATCCATTTCTGTTTAAGCCTGTGCGCCAAAAAGTAGTTTGTACACCGCTAGCAGAAACATGTGCTTTCAGCTTTCCAAAAGTAAACTGACCTTGAATCCAAGCATCATTTCTGTTGATATTGGAATGATAATGATAGCCATATTGTTCTCCTTGTTTTATTGCTCGATTCGGATTTTCTAGGTCAAATTGTATTTTTTCATTGTCGCCAGCGAAGTCTCGTTCTGCAAATTGATTAATATTTAAATAATAATCTCCCCCTAGCAGATCGTCTACCACTTGGTAATTGTCTCCTTGGAAACGCTGAATAGTTACACCAGCATGAAGTGTGAATTCATTACTAAATATCTTCTCGGCTACTGTACTCAAGTTTGTTTTTTGACTGTCGTAGCGACGTTCGCCAACGATATATCTTGATCGTAAACCAGCGATATCATTGCCTTCAATACCGCCTTCATTAGTTATCGTTTCTAATCCATTTCTGTTCGCATCATAGAGTTGATCCCAGCGCACTTGACGCAGATATTCGTTTTCCGTAAGCAATAATTCTACCGCCAATCGTGTATCTTCGTCTTCTATAAAACTAGGTAGTTTGCGATAATAATCTGGTCTAGGATCTGATGCGTTTTGCCAATCTAGAGCAGTAGACCCATTACGACCATCCTGAAAACTCACCGAAGTACTTATATTGAATGTCTCATCTTTCACCCAGTCATGACGCAGTATAGCAAATGGCTGATGTTTGTGTGCTACCCGAGAATTTCGTTTTTCTCCATTTTGAAATCCCCAAAAAGAATTATAGTAATTGGTTCCAGCAAGTTCATACATTTCCTGCACGGTTTCACTAGCTTTTCCTCCTTTTATGCGCGCTCCTAGCAACGTAAAGTTCAGCGTATGTTGTTTACTTAGTTTTCGATCAACCGAAAAGAAGTAACTATACGCATCGTAAAAAGTGCCGGGTATATATCCCTCTTGTGCCCATCGTCTACTTGCAGCAGCAGAAAACCCCCAGCCATTAGCCATCATTCCTGTTGATCCAGAAACCATCATCCGGTGATTATAATTCGAACGATTAGTGGTGAGATAACTTACTTTTATTTGCTTTCGTTGAGTGCTTGCGCGGGTATCAATATTAACCATACCACCTGCGGCTCCGAAACTAAAATCAGCTGCTTGTAGACCATAACTGGATTGCCCATTTCTAGTCACATCATTTAGCCCTCCCCAATCACTGTACGAAAACCAGCCAGATTCTAAATTATTTACGGGGATACCGTTGAGATGGAGTGCGAAGTTTTCAGAGTCGAAACCGCGTAAACGAAAATAGCCAACACTTAAATTATAGCTTGTAGCTCGTGCAAAGACATCTCCCGACGCTGTAAGTAGACCTGAGATACCTTCATCTTGCCCATCGCCAAATTCAGAGTCCGCAATAGTGATGGTCGGAATAAATTCGCTGACAAGTCCAAGTGTATCTTGCGCAAGTGTATTTTGTGCGGATAGATTTGCACTCGCCATGCTGAGGACAAGGCTTAGGAGGAGGAGTGTTTTGTTTATCATTTTCTCGCAGATTGTTTCCCAAAGTACAAGTATATCTTCAATCTATGTGTATGTTTTGTTATTTTTTTTTAGGTAAAAATTCTCGTTGAATAGTTTATATTATTTGGGTGCTGCGCCATTTTCACTTGGCCAAACACCTCCCTGCATGTCGCCGCTATGTTCCAGGGCTCACTCATCCGTTCGGCCTCGGTCTGCCGAAGAAAGCAGACCGAGTCTTCGGCCAAAAGGCCTCACCCTTGCACAGCGCTAGCACGTTTTCTTTAGGCGTTTTTATACATGCTTTACATTCTTTAATATTTATAGAGGATGATCTTAGCATATTCGTAATCCTTATACTATCTTTAAACATTGAGTCTCGGCTGAAAATGGATAATTTTTATAAAATGAATTATTTTGGATTTGATCTTCCGATGCGCAGCAATATTAATTCCGCGGATCCGCGGAATCAATATAGGAAGGGAACTACTGCTAGCTAGCAGTAGCATGCAATATCTCAGTGCGATGCGTAGCAATATTGATCCTATGTATCAATATAGGAAGGGACTTACTGCTAACTAACAGTAGCATGCAATATCTCTCAGTGATGCCTGTGCATCAGTTAATTGTAAAAAAATGAATTTATCAATGAAAGAAGCATTCTTGGTTTTTTTTGGATTTTAGAGCGTATGCAACTATATAAAATTTGTTAAATGAGACTACTAGTTATACTCGGGTTCTTAGCATGGACTCAGCTTGTTTATGGCCAAGATAAAAAGTACGAAGCGACCTGCATTGGCTTCTACAATTTTGAAAATCTGTTTGATACAGAGGACGATCCGAGTATTAAAGATGAAGAATTTTTGCCTACAGGTAAGCGACTATGGAGTCAAGCGCTTTATCAAGAAAAACTTTCCAATATGGCGAAAGTGGTGGCTATGATGGGTACAAATGTTACCCCAGATGGCCCTGCTATCTTAGGCGTATGTGAAGTAGAAAACCTGAAGGTTCTCGATGACTTTGTCAAAGAACCTGCTATTGCTGCTAGAGATTACCAAATAGTACATCACGACTCTCCAGACAAAAGAGGCATTGATGTAGCGCTTTTGTACCAACAAAAGTATTTCAAACTCAGTACCGTAAAGCCTTATAACTTAGGCAGGGTTCGTTCAAAGAAAGATACGCTATATACGCGTGATATTTTACTCGTAAGTGGAATATTAAACGGTGAACCTACTCATATTGTGGTCAATCATTGGCCTTCTCGCAGTGGTGGGGAGAATAAAGCTGCTGAAGACAGAAATCGTGCGGGACAAATCTGTAAGTCTATAACGGATTCGCTTTACTTAGATGATCCTCAATGTAATATCATTATTATGGGAGATCTCAATGATGATCCTTCTAGTCCTAGTGTCAAAAAGTTTTTGGAGGCTAAAGGTAAAATAGCTGCTACGTCAATGGGGGGGCTATTCAATCCCTTATATTCTTTTTACAGAAAAGGGAATGGTACTACTGCTTATAGAGACAGTTGGGGAGCCTTTGATCAGATTATTATTTCACATAGCTTGATCGATAACCAGGAAGGGCAAATGAAGTTTTATCAGGCAGAAATCTTCAAACAACCATGGATGATGCAAACTAAAGGAACCTACAAGGGCTATCCTAAAAGAACATTTTCGGGAGACTTATACAATGGTGGGTATAGCGATCATTTACCAGTAATAGTTTATTTAGTCAAAGAAGTTAAGTCTTAAATCATATTATGTTAGAACCGATCACGCTCAGTGATGAATATCAATTCGTTTTAGATACCTTAGAAGAAACTAACCAATCCGTTTTTATTACGGGTAGAGCGGGGACGGGTAAGTCTACCTTGCTCAATTTATTTCGAAAAACTTCTAAGAAAAAAGTAGTGGTATTAGCCCCAACTGGTGTAGCTGCACTAAACGTTCGTGGTCAGACAATTCACTCCTTCTTCGGCTTTCCGCCGCGACCTGATTTTGAGTCTCATATCACTAAGCGCAAGTATAGGAAGATGTATACGCAAATGGAAGTGCTAGTCATTGATGAAATCTCGATGGTGCGCGCGGATATCTTAGATGGTATCGACAAATTCCTCCGTATTAATCGGGAGCAAAATCTACCTTTTGGCGGAGTCCAAGTTGCTTTCTTTGGCGACCTTTTTCAACTGCCTCCAGTCGTAGCCAATCACATGGAACGCGTAAAATTTTCTACGGTTTACGAATCCCCATACTTCTTTTCTGCAGAGGTGATCAACCGAGATTTTGATTTAGAGGTTATTGAATTGCGCAAAATATATAGGCAAGACAATCGACACTTTATTCGCTTATTGGAAGCTATTCGGACCAATTGCATTGACTACGATGATCTGGAGGACTTGAATGAACGTTTTGTTCCCGACTTCAAATCGGAAGATTTTTATATTACACTGACGTCTAGAAATAAAACGGCAGACATGGTAAATAAAAGAGAACTTGCTAGTTTAGAAGGTGTCTCGTATTATTTTAATGCAAAAATAGAAGGCAAGTTTGAATCTAGAGTATTTCCCGCAGCTGGAACCTTAGAGTTGAAGTTAGGTGCCCAAGTTATGTTCATCCGAAATGACGTCACCAATAGACTTTACGTGAACGGTACCATCGGCATAGTCCGATCCATCTCTCAAGAAAAGGTAATTGTAGAAATCGAGGATAAAGAAGGTCAGCTCAAAAAAATAGAAGTCGATCGCGAAGAGTGGGAAATTCTTAAGTATCGAGTATCTAAACAAGGTGTCATTGAATCAGAGGTGATTGGTACATTTACACAACTCCCGCTCAAGCTTTCTTGGGCAGTGACCATTCATAAGAGCCAAGGAAAGACTTTCAATAAAGTAATCATCGACATGAGCGGTGGGGCCTTTGAGCATGGACAAACGTATGTAGCGCTTAGTCGGTGTCGGACGCTGGAGGGGATTGTTCTCCGTACCAAGCTTACGCCGCGGGATGTGATGGTAGATCCGAGGATTGTGGATTATTATGGGTAGGGATATTAGGTTGATAATATTTTCAACTTGTCGCTACTATCAAGAAGATATATGGTAGGCTCTCTAAACAGCCCTAGCCTACCACGAGTTAAAATCTTGGAACGGATTCTCGACTTTGTCAAGTATTTCCACGCTTGATTTTATTTATCCTAAATCCTCATTTTCATCGTTTGACGTAATATTAATGGCGAAATGTCAAGGTGCTGTATTGACTGTGAATTCAACGTTCAGAATCGATGTTTCGAATATTAACTAGATAAATCGCTTTGTGGTCAATAGTATTATTTTTTCCAATTAACAAGTTTCAAATTCGAGATGCTTATAAAATGTTTTTCGTTATTCGTGACTAAGGTTAGTTTGTTTTTTATTGCGATACCAGCGATAAGTAAATCTGAACTTCCGATTGTAATTCCGTTCCTTTTTAACTCTCCATACTTCTTAGCGGGAAACTTCAATTGTATCAATATCAAGATTAAAAATCTTGCATTTCGATGCAAATTTTTTGAATTCTTTAATTTTTTTGGTTGCTTTTTTATATTCTAGACCTGATAGTATTTCAAAGTAAGTAATGGAGCTAATATTAAGAGTAGAGTATTTATTTAAATACTTGAGAACATTTTTTATTACTGAATCATGACCTCTTAGGTAATAAGAAATAATATCGGTATCTATAATTGTCTCATTCATTGATTGCCCTTTGATTTTTCATTCGGTTATTGTGAAGATTTGTAGTCCAAGCATCCATCGTTTCCTTATCCCAGTCCTTCCAAGAGCCAGCAAAGCCAAGAATAGCTTTTTTGTTTTCATCAAGGGTTACGTCTGAATCAAGAAGTTCTAGTAACTGCCTAAGCTTTGAGTCGGGAACTTGATCGATTTTTGTTAGGATTTTTTTTATTAGCTGTGCTCTTAAAGTCATTAGTATATTTTTTATGACAAGAATAAACAATGTATTGAAAGGTGAAGTTCCAATTTTAGTACCTAAAATATAAGCTTTTACTTTAATCTTGTTTAACCGATCTAATATTGCGCTCTTTGTCATCAGCAAATGCCAAATATGCCCTTATCTCAGACTGAGTCAACTCAAGAAAATCTTTTAAAAATGAGGATCCTGATTGTCCCGATTATTGCCAGTTCAAAACATCGCATACTGATATTCTTGTACCTTAAATACAGGGTTTGCCGAATCTTACTGATTCTTAAATCGTAATATAATTCCTACAATCTACTATATCTGGAATAAAGATACATTAATTACGATTCACATGTAATTATAATGCTAGATAATTCAACATAGATTTATGAAATAAGAAAAAATTAGTTTCAGATACTTTAGGAAATCTTTAAAATTTAGAACAACTATAAATGAGTGTATTCCAAGATTGATTGCTAACATAACTAGAAATTATGTTTTTAATCCTAAGGAAAAAAAGCGTTCATGCAAGTGCATTTCTGGTAGTATTAATTATCAACTATATATTTTGTAAATTAGTCTCAGACCAATCCCTTTTTGTATGCGCGAAGGATGGGAGCAGGCTCCGAGAATTCGGAGAGACCAAGCGTAACGCAGTGGAGTGCAGGGCCGAGCAAACAGCGAGCTGCGGACAGCCTGACCCGTGAAGGGTGGAGCAAGCTTGGGGCGAAGGGGCGTGCCCACGTTATCATTAACATAGTAAAGACTCCATTTCAAAAACGCACAAATTCAAAAGTGTTCCTTTTTTATGCAATTCGTCAGTTTTTAAAGTGGCCTTAAATCTCACCTGACCGATGTTTACTAAATAAAATAGGAAGTGAAATGATTAGGGGGATCGCTACTAAATTCGTATTTTTGCAAAGAATAAAAAAACGGAAATGTATGAATTATAGAATGAGAATAGGGATGCTGTGGGGATTCTTAATCATGATAGTCGGGCAGATGTCTGCTCAAAAAGTATCCTCCGAACCCAGTATATTTGACTACGGAAAGATGTGGACTTTTGAGGATGCGCCAGTGGGATACTGGAATGAAACCTACGGATTTAACGCTACACCAGAGTGGATAGAAGCATCGCGAATGTCTGCATTGAGATTTGCGTCATGGTGCTCGGCATCCTTCGTATCTCCAGACGGATTGATCATGACAAACCATCATTGCAGCAATGGCGAAATGCCAAAATTGATGAAGGAGGGTGAGGACTTTAATAAGAATGGGTTCTATGCGCAAACGCTAGAGCAGGAGCGAAAAGATGAAGGCTTATTTGTGGAGCAGTTGGTAATGATTGCGGACATTACGAGTGAAGTAGATGCGCTGGTTTCGAAGGCGGCGGATGATGGTGAGGTGGCGATGATGCGAGACTCCGCATTCAATGTAGTTAAGCGAAAATATGGCGCTATGTCTGACTGGAAAGATCTCAGATTGCAAACGATCACCTACTTTAGTGGAGGTAAATATTCGTTGTATGGTTACAAAAGATATGATGATATCCGATTGGTATTTATTCCAGAACTGGATTTAGGATTTTATGGAGGTGACCCAGATAATTTTACGTATCCTAGATATAATTTGGATTGCACTTTTTGGAGAGCTTATGAAAATGGGAAACCAGCAAATACTAGTGCGCACTATTTTCCTTTTAATGTAGATGGCGCAAAAGAAGGCGATCCTGTCTTTGTGATTGGAAATCCAGGTAGTACGGAGCGATATAGAACAGTAGCGCAGCTGGAATATGATAGAGACTCCCGTTACAATATCCGAGTAGAATCGATGACGGAAATGCATACTGAACTGAGCAAGGCTTATGATGCAAATCCAGATCCAGAATTGTTGAATCAAATTTTTGGATTGAGTAATGGGATGAAAGCGATAGGCGGAATCATCGAAGGAATTCATGACCCTGTGCTGATGGCTAGAAAGCAAAAGTTGGAAGATCAAACAAAAATGAAATCTGGTAAGGCTGAACTTTGGGATCGACTAGCGAGTATGTATAAAGACCTTGGAAACTATGGTGCAGAGATAAGCTTGCTCAGTCCGAGTGGTTTGAATGGTGGAATAATGGGCTTTATGCATCAGCTGGACAACTATAAACAACTTGCCGCTGCTGGTGGCGACGAAGCTGAAATTTTAAAACAAATGAAGATTGTCAAAGAGGGTGCAGCAGTACTTAAAGATCCTAAAGAGGTGGCGCAATTTACAAACCTAATGTCGAAAATGAATAGGTACGCAAGTCCAGATGATACTTACATTAAGGGTTTATTTAGGTCTGGGTCTTTCTCAAGTTCTTTTCCTAAGATTCTAAACGGGTCAACTTTTACTAAGGAAGGTAAAATAGAGAAGGCATTGAAACCTAAAAAGATTGCTAAGTCAAAAGATCCATTACTTTCTATGGCGAGCAACTTGACAGGGGAATACCACAAAGCAGTAGAGAAATTTCAAACTTCTTCACCTGAACGAAGAGCGCTGGAAGGGAAAATTTCAAAGCTAGTATATGAAGTGAATAAGGGTAAGTTGCCGCCAGATGCGACTTTTACATTGCGTATCGCTGATGGGGTAGTGAAAGGATATAACTATAATGGTACGACTGCGCCATACAAAACAACTTACTTTGGATTGTATGATAGACACTTTAGCAATAATCAAAAAGCGCCTTGGAGTTTACCCGAACGTTGGATGAATCCTCCTTCTGAATTGTTGAGCAAGCCAATGAACTTCGTCTCTACCAATGATATCATTGGGGGTAATTCTGGAAGTCCGATTATCAATACAAACCGAGAAGTTGTAGGTTTGATCTTTGATGGAAACATCGAGTCTTTACCTGGGAATTTTATTTATGAGCCTACTTTGAATCGTGCAGTTTCTGTTCATGCTGGAGGTATAGTAGCTGCGTTAGAATATATTTATAAAGCAGATAGATTGGCGAAAGAGTTGAGAGGCAAGTAGATTAAGTAAGTATTAAATTATTAATAAAGTCGCTCAATCACACTGATAAGTAGCGATTTAACTATAAATTTGAGCTAGAACTATTACGTATAGTGCTAGCTCTTTTTTTTTGAACGACAGAACTAAACTTAAATATCATGATTAAAAATCTACTTCTTATTGTTTGTTGTTGCTTTGCTTGGTCGCAGTCTTTTGGGCAATTAACGATATCAGAAATAATGTATAACAATCCTGGAGAGGATATTTATGAATTTGTGGAGGTTTGGAATACTTCTGGCGCACCCATTAATATTTCACAATATAAGATTGACTCCGGTTTTGAGGCAGACTTTCCAGATATTGAAATTCCTACTTTTACGCACTTTTGGGTAGTAGCAGATAGTGCTGCATTTGTTGCTGCATTTGGTAGTGATTTCCCTGTGGTTGTGAGTACAGGTGCGCTCAACAATGGAGGTGAAACCATAACGATAACAGATTTAGCGGGAACTGAAATTATCGATGAAGTGAGCTATGAAGACGATGGTGACTGGCCATCCTTTGCAGATGGCAATGGTGCGTCCTTAAAACTTTGTGACTTAGATTTTGATAATAATTTAGGAAAAAATTGGGGTTTAGGGAATGTTAATATCGGAGATTTAGTAATCGATAATCAACCGATATATACAGAAGCGTCTAATGATTTTGGCTTATGTGGACTTGCAACAGCTACGTTTTATAGAAATGCAGAAAGTGTACTTGAAGGCGACGGAATAATAAATATCCCTATCAACGTCGAATATAATTTTACAGGTTCATTTGAAATTACAGTGTCATCTCAAAATATTTCTGCTATCGAAGGGGAAGATTATAATATTTTAACGCCTACTATTTCTGTTAAAAATATAGATAGTACAGATATATATAATGTACAAGTTGAATTATTGGATGATAACATTCAAGAAGCGGATGAAATGTTCATTTTATCTTTCACAACTAACAATTCACCACCAGGGGTATTGACTTCAGAAATAGAAATCACCATCATAGACAACGACACACCACTCACAGAAAACCTAATCCTCACAGGCGTATTCGATGCCCAACCTGGTTTTGGTGGAACGAAAGGGGCTGAGTTTTATGCGGTGGATGATATACCAGATTTGAGTGCTTTTGGTGTAGGAATTGTAAATAATGGAAACGGTACCGATGGGGTAGAGTATACTTTTCCTGCAACAAGTTTAGCAGCGGGTTCTTTCATTTATCTAGTAGAAGACAGTACGGAGTTTGCAGATTATTTTGGGATGGATGCAGATTATATTTTTACATCTATTAATGTTAATGGGGATGACGCAATCGAGTTATTTGAAAATGCACAACCGTTGGATGTATTTGGTGAAACAGATATAGATGGATCAGGCATGGCTTGGGAATATCAAGATGGATGGGCATATCGCAAGAGTGGCACTGGTCCAGATGGGATGACTTTTGTTGAACAAAATTGGACATATAGTGGGGTGGATGCTTTGGATGGCCCGCTTACGAATGCGGAAACTGGAAATCCATTTCCGATAGGAAGTTACTCGACGGAGGCACCTACAGAGGTTGTCGCAGAGGATGATACATTTGATTTTCCAGTAGGAACAATGATGGTATCAGTGGATGTTATAGCCAATGATCAAATACCAGGTGGCATCGTTTCTTTAGATATATCGACTGGTTCGGTAAACATCACTCAAGATGTAACACAAAACTTTATGGTAAATCTTACCATACCAGAAACGTATTGTGGAACAGAGACTTTTACATATTCTGTTTCAAACGGGACAAGCTCGGATGATGCTATGGCAACGATCAATGTCGCTTGTCCTGCAGACTACCCTATATTAGATATTGGGATCGTAACGACTGAGGGTGTTCAGGGGGTTGCAGATTCTATTGGCACTACTTGTGAGCTTTCTGGGATCGTCTACGGAATTAATCTTGCTGACGATGGAATACTTTTTACTATTATAGACGAGAACGGAGATGGTATTGCTGTATTCAATAATGAAAGTGATCTTGGATATACGGTGACAGAAGGAGATGAGGTAAGCGTACTAGGAACTATTACTCAATTTAATGGACTGACGGAGATCGTTGCGGATCAGATAAATAGAATTTCAGAAGCCAACGCCTTGTTATCCGCTGCTGTAGTTAGTACATTGGATGAAAGTTCTGAATCTCGTCTGGTGCGAATAGAAAATGTAAAATTTGTAGACGTTGCTCAATGGGGTGGTGGTAATTCTGGATTTAATTTCTCTGTTACGGATGGTACCAATGAATATCAGGTAAGAATCGATAATAATGTTGACCTATTTTTAATGCCAGCTCCTAATGATATACAAACTTTGGATATTACGGGTATTGGGGGGCAGTTTGACAACTCTTCACCTTTTGAGGATGGATATCAATTGTTGCCTCGCTATGAAATTGATATTGAAATGAATCCTTTAAGTACACAAAGTATTTTGGCAAGTAAAATAGAAATGTATCCAAATCCAACTGCGCGACAATTAAATATTAATAGCGAAGTGAGTCTAGATCGTATAATTATTACAGATCTTTTAGGAAAAGAAATAATCATTGTCTCTCATCCTAGCCAACAAGAAGTAATCAATATTTTTGATCTTGTTAGTGGTATTTATACCGTAGAATGTATTCAAGGAAATGATCGGTTTGCGATGAAGCTGATCAAACGATAAATAGCGTATAATTTTTAATAAGGGGTAACAACAAAAGCGGTTTACATTCGAAGAATGTAAACCGCTTTTGTTGTTACCTTACTGATAAATTACATTTAATTTTTAGAAAACCTGAATTACCTATAAATTATGATAGTATTTAGATCCATGTTAGAATTTCTTCAAGATAAAGAGTATCGAGAATTGCTTATTGCCACCTTTATTGTTATGATTATTGGTTCCATAGGTTTTCACATTTTAGAAGGATGGTCTTTTATAGACTCTTTATACTTTAGTGTTGTAACACTAACTACAGTTGGGTATGGAGACTTAAGTCCAAAAACGGACGCAGGAAAATTGTTCACAATAGTCTACATAATAATGGGTATTGGGATCATACTTGCATTTGTTAACGCAATCTACCACCATTATTATAACCTAATAAACAGATCATCAATAATGATTAATAAGGGTGATAACAAACAAGAAAACGAAGAGACAAACTAGCACTAAAATTCATTTTTCGGCTCATTTAATCTTAAGGCTAGTACAGCAGCAATGGCGAAGAATGCTCCTGCAAAAAGCATAGCGTTAATTGCATTGTTAGCGAGTAAGTACTTATAGATTGGCCCGAATGTCAAGGTTTGAATAAACATGGGAATTACAATCATCATGTTTAAAATCCCCATATATACGCCTCTTCGCTCAGAAGGTACAACTTTTGAAACCATCGTGTAAGGAATACCCATCATAGCTGCCCAGCCGATACCGAAAAGCACCATCGGAACCAATACTAAATTGGGGTCAGTAATAAATGGTATAGTGAATAGTGCTATCGCTGATCCAAACAGACTTAAGGCATAAATCTTTTTACCTCCAAAGCGCAAAGTCAAGGGTACTAATGCGAGTGCAATTACCATTGTGACTATGTTGTAGGTTAGACTCATCTTGGCAGCTTGGGCAGCGGCTTGTGAAGTGCTGTAACCCAGCGTCAATTTGAAAAGTGGTGTAGTATATTGCCAGTAAATAAAAAGGGCGTACCACTGAAATAAATAAACAGCACCAACTTTCCACATGAATTTCGGCATATGTTGGATGGCCTCAGCTATTTCTTGGAAAGGAGCGGATACGCGATGTATAAGTGGCAGTGTTTTATTCTTTTTGATTTTACTCAACTCCTCTTCTGACGGAGCTATCTCTGGTGTCTTAAATACAGACCATAAAATGGTTGTTAAGGACAAGAATGCGCCAATAAAAAAGGAATAGTATAACCATTGTGGAATTGACCCCATTTCTTCAACAGATTCTCCCCCGAACCAATACTGAAACAAAACTATAGATCCATTGGCCAATAAAATACCGGCACCAACAAACAGACTTTGCATCTGAAAACCTAAACTCAACTGTTTATCTGGTAACTTATCGCCCACGAATGCACGATATGGTTCCATTGCCATATTATTTCCAACATCAAGAATCCATAATAGACCTACAGCAAACCAAAGTACAGGACTATACGGAAACGCAAAAAGACATAAACTTCCTAGTATAGCGCCAATCAAAAAATAGGGTTTACGTCTTCCCCAGCGTGGTGACCAAGTTTTATCAGACATCGCACCAATAATAGGTTGTACTATCAGACCAGTAACAGGGCCGGCGATATTCAATATAGGGAGCATCTCCTCAGGAGCACCTAGGTATAAAAATATAGGATTTATAGCGGTCTGTTGCAATCCAAAACTATATTGGATACCCAAAAATCCAACGTTCATGTTGAAAATTTGCCAGAAGGATAAGCTTGGTTTTTTGAATTTCATACTTGCTATTTAGACAAACTCGAAAACAACACCTTTCATTTAAAATACTACTTTCTTAAAAATTACAATGAGTAATAAAACAAAGTAGTGTAAAATTCACAATAACCAATAATGTTTTAATTAAAAATTTATTTTAATATGTTACAATTTTCATCTCAGTGATTTCAGCATCTAATATATTCGCTTGAACACCTTCGCTTTCCTGCTGTTAACTAACCATTACTCAAACACTACTCCAATGAGAATACTTATAGAAACACTAGTTGATCAAAATTATAAAGATGTATTTAGGCAGTTCGATAGGCAGCTTTTTCTAGCCCTCAAACCACCGTTGGTTACAATCGACCTTGAACGATTTGACGGATGCAATACAGGTGATAAAGTAGAAATGAAACTAAGCATCCTTGGTTTTAAGCAATCTTGGAAAGCACTAATCGTGGATCAAAAACAAACAAGTGAACAGATATATTTTGTGGATGAAGGCAAAGAACTACCACCTCCTATAAAAAGTTGGAAACACCGCCATATTTTGGAGAATATAAATGATAAGCAGACCTTGATTAAAGATGATATTGAGTTTTCTTCAGGTCTTTGGCTGCTAGATGTGCTTATTTATCCAGTGATGTACCTACAGTTTTGGTATAGAAAACCGATTTATAAGAAATATTTTGCTGGAAAGTAGGGGGATAAGAATTGCTTCTACCTCAAACACATCTCTTTAAACTAGTATAATCATCCTCAGATTAATATCTTTGTCAAAAGTCGGTTGACACTAAAAATTGATATAAACATAGAACACATTCATGTCAGTAGTAGTAGACAATATCAGTAAACATTACGGTGTCCAGAAGGCACTAGACCAAGTAAGTTTTACTGCTAAGAAAGGCGAAATAGTGGGTTTACTTGGCCCTAACGGGGCAGGGAAGACTACCACCATGAAAATCCTAACCTGTTTCATTCCTCAGACTTCTGGCTCCGCAGAAGTCTGTGGTTATGACGTGGTGGACAGTCCTATAGAAGTTCGTAAGAAAATCGGGTATCTCCCTGAGCATAATCCGCTTTACAAGGATATGTACATCAAAGAATACTTAAGTTTCGTTGCGGGGCTATACAATATCAAAAAGAAAAAGAAACGCGTAGCCGAGATGATTGACATGGTAGGTCTTGGTAAAGAGCAACACAAAAAGATACAAGCGCTCAGCAAAGGATATCGTCAAAGAGTTGGGCTTGCTCAGTCCATGATGCATGATCCAGAGGTGCTGATCTTGGATGAGCCGACATCTGGTCTGGATCCGAATCAGCTTGCAGAAATCAGAAACCTTATACGTTCCATTGGTCAAGAAAAGACGGTTATTTTTTCCTCGCACATCATGCAGGAAGTGCAAGCTATTTGTGATAAAGTTGTTATTATTAATAACGGTAAGCTAGTAGCTAATGACTCTATAGAGACCTTACAAGGGGCGAGTGCGGCCGTACAGTCAGTTCTCATCGAAACAAAACAGGCATTGCCAGAAGAAGAACTTTCAAGCAAGCAGGAAATCATCTCTATCGAATCCATCGGTAACAATAAATACAGAGTCAAAGGCTCAAACAAGGCAGACCTAAGAGAGCTTATCTTCAAGTTCGCAGTGGACAATAGGATCACTCTCTTGCAACTTCACTTAGAAAAAACTTCAGTGGAGGACGTCTTTCAGCAACTTACAAAATAGTCATGAAGAGAATTGGTTTACTTTCCGACACCCATAGTTCATTAAATGAAAAGATTTTAAAGTACTTTGAAGAAGTAGATGAGATCTGGCATGCAGGTGATATTGGCACCTTAGAAATCATTGAACAGTTAGAGAATTTCAAACCCACCAAGGCAGTTTATGGGAATATTGATGGAAAAGATATCAGATATGTTTACCCAGAAAATCTCCGTTTTGACTGTGAAGGAATGGATGTACTAATTACACACATTGGTGGCTATCCTGGACGATATAATAAACGGGTGACCAAAATGTTTGAAGAAAATCCACCAGCGTTATTTATCTGTGGACATTCACATATCCTCAAAGTGATGATGGATAAGAAATATAATTTTCTACACATCAATCCTGGAGCCTGTGGAAATATTGGCATCCATCAAGTAAAAACAATAATCCGATTTACCATTGATGATGGCAAGATAAAGGATCTAGAGGCTATAGAGTTAGGAACACGAGGGTAGCATGTTGACAAACCACAGAGCGTCATTATGCCGCCTGATTTCTCACCTTTTCATAAGATCTAAACTCTTCGAAGGATACCATTTTACACCTATCCTCATCCCATAGTTTATACTTTATCATTTTCAGGCTATCGAAAAAACCAATTGTCGTCACATACTTGTTGAGAATCTTATTCTCTCTCATGCACTTCTCTAAGTTGTAGTTAGGAATAATGCTACTAAGGTGGTGTATATGGTGAATACCGATATTACCCGTCAACCATTGTATAGGTTTTGGCAATCGGTAGTAAGATGATCCACGAATTGCAGAAAGAAGATAATCCCAATTTTTCTTCCATTGCTTATAAGAGGCTTCATGCTGATGTTGAATATAAAAAAACCAGAATGCAATGATTCCAAAAAGAAATATCAAAGTAAGCTGAATAAATAGAAATTGCTTCCATCCAATCAACCATGCAAGACCTGCATATAAAGCAAAGATTAAAATGTTATTTCTCAATTGTCCGAGGCTTAGTGATTTCATATTTTTGAACTTATCCTTAAACAGAGGGAACCTATTCGAGATTATGAAATAGAACGCTGGTGCAATTACAAAAGTAATTAAAGGCATTCTCCATATTCTGTAGCGCAGCTTTCCCCACTTTGACCGTTGACGATATTCGTCTACAGTGAGGGTGGGAATATCACCTACTTCTCGCACTTCTAACTGACCATTATGACCATGGTGAAAGTTGTGAATCTTAGCCCAATAGTTAAATGGGATAGAACTAAAAAGACTGCAGATATATCCAACAGCATTATTTAGCTTTTTTGATTTAAAGAAGGACTGATGACCACAATCATGCTGTATAATAAATATACGCACCATGAAAAAGGCATTGATAACTCCCAGTCCAATAGTAAGCAAAATAGACCATTGCATACTGAAGTACATTAATATCCACAACGCGATGAAAGGCAGGAAGGTATTCAGCAATTGAATTACCGCCTTCTTATTGTTAGGTACCTGATAGGAAGAGATGATTTCCTTCCAATTCTTCAGGGATTCCTTAATTTCTTTATCTAAATTTTTATTTAACATAATCTCATCAATTTAATATAAACTGCACTTGATGTTGACTCTAATGGTGTTCAAAGCTAGTTACGTAAAGTACAACACATTAAGCTGTGATTTAGCTGCGAAATTGCCTAATATCTTAGATATTTATCATTTTTTCGACAAATACCCACGAAATAATACCAATAGTGACTGAAATATTTAGCGAATGTTTCGTTCCAAACTGCGGAATTTCTATACAACCTTCCGCTTTGTCCATAAAACCTTGACTTACCCCTTTGACTTCATTGCCAAAAACAAGGGCTATTTTCTCTTCATTTATAATCTCAAAGTCTTGTAAAGCAGTGCTATGCTCAGCCTGCTCAATGGGTACTATCCTGAATCCTAAGTTTTTCACATAATCAATGGCTTCCTCTACCGTTTCCTTGTATGTCCATGCAACAGATTCAGTTGCCCCTATAGCTGTCTTAGATATCTCCCTATGTGGTGGCTGCGCACTTATTCCTACTAACACAATCTCTTGCAAAGCGAAGGCATCCGTAGTCCTAAATGCAGATCCTACATTCAGCGCTGAGCGAACATTATCGAGTACGACAATCACAGGAAATTTCTCCTTTTTTTTGAAAGCGTCGACATCTAATCGATTGAGTTCTTTTAAACTTAATTTTCTCATTCTACCTTCTTGTATAATATTACGCACACGGGGTAAAAGTGGTATTCAACCGCTATTTCCCACTGCTTAGAATCTAAGATATAAATTTCTTCATCGCTAAAGTCATTATAGACGTTGCTATAAAAAATATATTTATTTGAGTCAAAATTGTACTCTTTTATTCCAGGCTTGTCCATTGCTGGATCAAAGTATTTTATCGGCCCAATGTTCGGAAAAGCAGTTCCGATTTTTTCAAGGGGTATAGCTTGCTCTGCAATGTAGTCATTCATTCTATCTCGCAAATGATAGTAGGGTAGATGTCCCAAAGTGGAATCCCAACCCTGTGATATTTTTTTCGGATACACCCAAAAGTTTCCTGCCAGCATACCAAATAAAACCACTCCAAAGATTATTTTTTTGGTCATCGCTGATAGCGGTGATCGCATCATTATATACCAAAACAGAATGCTCATCAATAGAAATATTGGCAGCATATATCTGTTCAACAACAAGCCTTGGTGAATCAATAATACTGGCGTCAAAACCAATGCCATGAAACTTAACATAGAAACAATTTGCTCACGCTTTTTATCCGCTGTAGATGGGCGTACTTTATACCAAAACAATATCAAAGGCAGGACTAGAAACACTCTCCCAAAATCAAATATCCGCCAAACATATACCGCTACATTCTTCACTAAACCTCCTAGATCAACGATCTTAAATGCGTTCGCCCATTGAGAATCTTCATGATGACCAAACCAGCCTGTCTTCAAATAATGAAAAATTAAAAACCCCAGTACAAGTAAGATTGCAGGCAGATAGACACGCATGCTATATAGTCGAGGCTTAAATTCAGAGGTCTTAATTTTAAAGAAAAATTCATGCATAATTAATGCCGCCAACACCATCATGCCCCTCATGCTTATCAATCCCAAGCCAAGGGCGCCAATACATTTTTCACCCTTATTTCCGCTTAGAATACCATGGATAGTCATCAGCATAAAAAACACCAACACTATATCTGGACTTACCAGCACAGATTGTCCCATAAATACAGCATCAGCTAGTAAAAAAGGCAGCAGCCAAAAGGACTCTTTTTCTCCTAATAATTGAACTCCAACACGATAAAAATAGAAAATAATTCCGAACAAAAATGGCAGCATTGCGAAGTGACTTACTGCCAGGCTCGGTCCAAAAAATTTCCATAAGCTCGCATGAATCAATCCGAAAAGCGGAGGATGACCACTATCTATTTCTTGAGGCAGCACCCAGTTTAGTAGTCCATTTTCATAGAGCGCCCAAGCCTGTTTACCACATAGCTGATACGTATCCCAAAAAAAAATATGATCTCTACATAGAAATGTTAAGAGCACAAAAATGCCGTAATATGGCAGCAGTCTTCTGTGCAGAATAGACATCTTACGCTTGCGCCTTTGCAATAGATTCTTTCTTCTCAAGCTTCTTTGCACGACAAGCTTTGACAAAATCTACAAACAGTGGATGTGGGTTTTCAACCGTGCTTTTTAATTCTGGATGAAACTGAACACCCATAAACCATGGATGATCATTTATTTCTAGAATCTCAACAAGCTTGGTTTTTGGATTTATCCCAGTCGCAATCATGCCCGCCGCTTCAAAATCCTTTAAGAAAGTATTGTTGAATTCATAACGGTGACGATGGCGCTCTTTAATCGTTAGTTTATTATACGCTGCATGTGCTTTAGAGCCTTTTTTAAGCTCACATTTATATGCACCCAGTCGCATCGTGCCACCTTTTTGTGCGATGTTTTTTTGATCTTCCATCAAGTCTATAATAGGGTAAGGCGTCTTTGTGGTAACCTCCGTACTCGATGCCCCAGACAAGAATAGTTTATTATTTGCAAATTCTACTGCAGCGCATTGCATGCCCAGACATATTCCAAAAAATGGAATTTTATTTTCCCGTACATAACGTATAGCTGCAAGCTTTCCTTTGATGCCCCGTTCACCAAATCCTGGTGCAACCAATACACCATCCAAATCTGATAATGCCTTTTCTACATCTTCTTTACTTCCTTCCAGATGGCCCGCATGTACAGGTATTACTTTTACTTTACACTCATTCACACCACCAGCATGGATGAACGATTCGTAGATAGATTTGTAAGCATCAGGCAGCTCATTATATTTTCCTACAAGCCCAATTTTTACTTCATAAGATGGATTCTTGAGTCTTCCCAAAAAAGCCTTCCATTTTTTCAAGTCAGGCGCTTTTTTATCCTGCAAACGCAGTTTATTTATTACCGTCGCATCCAGATTTTCCTTTAGCATCAGCAGTGGCACATCATAGATCGTTTCCGCATCTATTGCCTCTATCACAGAAGACACCTCCACGTTACAGAAAAGCGCCAGCTTACGACGTATTTCCATCGTGATCGGATGCTCCGTTCTACATACCAGTATATCAGGCTGTATTCCAGTATTTAGAAGCTCTTTGACCGAGTGTTGTGTCGGTTTGGTTTTTAGTTCTTTAGCCGCTTTTAGATAAGGAATAAGTGTAAGATGAACAACGAGACAATTGTCATTACCAAGTTCCCATCGCATTTGACGCAGTGCTTCTAGATAAGGTAACGACTCTATATCACCCACCGTTCCACCAAGTTCAGTGATGACAATATCATATTTTTTAGACTGGCCCAGCAGCTGTGCACGACGCTTTATTTCATCCGTTATGTGCGGAATTACTTGCACCGTTTTTCCCAGATAATCACCAGCTCTTTCCTTGCTGATTACCGTTTGATAGATGGCACCCGTAGTTACATTGTTCGCCTGAGAGGTGGAAATATTCAAGAAACGCTCGTAGTGACCCAAGTCAAGATCCGTCTCCGCCCCATCATCCGTCACATAGCACTCCCCATGTTCATATGGATTCAGCGTGCCTGGGTCAAGATTAAGATAAGGGTCAAATTTTTGGATAGTCACAGAGAATCCTCGCGCTTGTAAAAGTTTAGCCAGCGACGCAGCAATGATACCTTTTCCTAGCGAAGAAGTTACCCCTCCCGTAACAAAAACATATTTCGTCATAATAGATTTTTTAAGACTCATTTATACAAAGTCTATTATCCGTTTGCCTGCTTATGTATTATCAAAAACAAAATGACTTAGCAGCTTAGCTACCAGCTATTTAATTCGGTTATCCTAATAATAATATTTGAAACAAAACGGAATACAGAGTAGAGTTTGTATTGAGTCCATTACGGGATGCAAAGTTAAACCATTTTATTGATTTTTGATAGCCTGTTTTTTATAATCTACATATTTTCTAAGTCTATATTCGTTTTTAAACTTTGGGGGATCCCAGCTCTCCTCCTTGCCACCAAAGCCAGTACACAGCTGGGCGGGTCATTCGCTTGTATACCCAGCGCGATCCACCTGTGCTATATAGACCTGCTTTGTCTCTGATCGTACCTCACAGAGCCTGCACCAGATCTTATAGCACTAGGCGTCTAGCACAGGGTATATCGCTGCTACCCCTATCCCGAAGGAGAGGTATTGCATTAGTTAGAAAGTCTATTCTTATGCGTCCTTAGCTTTGCATCTTACCTACCCCTTCTCCTCATTCTCAGGCCTCAATCCTCGCACCGCCTTTCCCGCTTTCCACATCTCAGAATCGGCTATTTCGCTCAATTCTCCATCTAGCTTTACCCGATAGTCAGATTGACTGTTGCTATCAATAGAACGTTGCGCTTCTTCACCAGAAGCTACAGCATCATAGAGCTCGGTAAATACAGGAGCTACAGCATCCCGAAATTTATTCTTCCAGTCCAGGGCACCTCTTTGTGCAGTAGTAGAGCAATTGGCATACATCCAGTCCATTCCATTTTCTGCTACAAGTGGCATCAAACTTTGAGTAAGCTCCTCTACCGTTTCATTGAATGCTTCAGAAGGGGAGTGTCCGTTTTTGCGGAGTACATTATACTGTGCTTCAAAGATACCAGCGATAGCACCCATGAGCGTACCACGCTCGCCAGTAAGATCACTGTATACTTCTTTCTTAAAGGTAGTCTCAAACAAATATCCTGATCCGATACCTATACCGAGTGCGACCGCTCTATCTTTGGCACGCCCCGTAGCATCTTGAAAAATAGCGTAACTACTATTCAATCCACGGCCAGCCACGAATAATCTTCGTAGACTAGTACCTGAGCCTTTTGGGGCTACTAAGATAACATCAATATCAGTGGGAGGTATGATGTTAGTACGCTCCTTATAAGTGATTCCAAAACCATGTGAAAAGTAAAGCGCCTTGCCAGCGGTAAGTAAAGGTTTGATGGTAGGCCATACTGCTATTTGAGCTGCGTCAGAGAGTAAATATTGAATTACCGTCCCACGTTTCACCGCCTCTTCTATGGTGAAGAGTGTTTCACCTGGAACGAATCCATCAGCTACTGCTTTGTCATATGATTTGGAAGGGGAGCGTTGCCCTACTATAACTTTAAACCCATTATCTTTTAAATTAAGCGCTTGACCTGGTCCCTGCACTCCATACCCGATGATGGCGATAGTCTCCTCCGCTAATACTTCTTTCGCTTTTTGTAAAGTAAATTCTTCTCTTGTTACGACGTTTTCTTCTACGCCTCCAAAATTAATTCTTGCCATGATGTTTGTTCTTTTGTTTAAAATTATTTTTATTTATTGTTCGCCATCACTGATCTGTTGATCACTGGATTTCGTTTATTGTATTCTTGCAAATACACGAAAAGTTTATATTCTCGTTTTTCATCTTGCTTAAAGTCTGCATGCAAGTCTCTATCATCTTTTATCAGCTGAGATAAAATGTATTCATCATAAGCATACACTTTACCTGTACTCAGTTTAAGCATTTTTTGTGCCCTCACCATTTTGCCAGCCTGTTCATTTGAAAGCATAGAACTAGCAAAAGCATTTTTTCGTCTTCTAGGAAAATAGTCTTCAATATTGAAATGACAAATGTTTCCCAATATCCTAATCCTACTAAAGCTAGACTTACCATTTAAGTCTATCGCATCATTCCCAAAACTTAGTTTAAAGGGTACGGTCATTCCATATTGAATATAAGGAACTCCGCCTATGCATAGTCCCCAGATTTCGCGCATATCTACTTTTTTCAGCTTTCCATCGTGATACTTCTTACAAGACTTGAACTTTAGCTTGTTGAAAAATGGTGTCTCTATCCATTTGACTTCCAATGCATCGATCGGTAGGCTCGGCTCATTATTGACAAAGTCCTCATAGCTTGCATAAATACCATCTCTGAAGTCAGTTTTATTATCAATATATATGCCTTGACCATACCCCAAGGAAATGGATATGCAGATAATACATAAGCTGATTATAAATTTCATAACCATAATTTTTCTGAATTAAAAAATATGAGTCCACTTCGAAAACTGACGAATTGCATAAAATGAAATATTTTGGATGAGATTTTTGGTTATCGAAATTCAGTGATGCCTGAGCATCAGTGAATTGAGAAAATGAAAAATATTGCCAAAAGAAACATTTTTGGTTTGTGCGTTTTCGGAGTGGACTCAATTATGGTTTGTCATAGGTTTATCGATTACATCTTTATGGATCGATTTATAATGTTCAGTGTTTTTTTTTAACTTGTATATTTTGCTTTCTCTAGCTTTGACAAATAGTTGTTTAGCTGTTCCATTGGTTTGGTTATCGAAACTCTTCCCGATCTTACAAATTCATAAATACCCTCCTCTTTAAGGGCTTCGAGTAAGGCAGTTGTTTCATCTTCATGTCCAGTTTTCTCGATCACGATATATTCAGGTTCTATACTTAAAATCCTAGCATTATGAAACCTTACCAAATTCTCAATTTTGTCCGAATTCATGAATATTGAAGTAGGCACCTTATATAAAGCCATCTCTTGAAAAACAATATCCTTACGTTCATGATAAAAAGCCTTAATCACGTAAATCTGCTTCTCTATCTGCGCGCATATCTTCTTCACCATTTCCTCAGTCATGATGACAACAATTGTGAATCTGAATATATCTTTGTTAGAAGATTCAGAAGTGTTTAGACTTACTATGTCAATATAGCGTCTTGAAAATACAGCCACTACACGACTCAGTAAGCCAACCTCATTCTCAGAAAATACGGAAATCGTAAACTCTATCTCTTCATTTTTCATATAACTATTATTTATAATAAACAATTTTTATTCCAACCTCACGTCAGATACTGATGCGCCAGTCGGAATCATCGGAAATACATTTTCTTCTTTCTCTACCCTTACATGCAATAAGTAAGGCCCTTTGTGGTCTAACATTGTTTTTACGGCATCTGCCAATTCTGCAGGATCAGAAATAGTAGTCCCAGGTACTCCAAAGCCCTCTGCTATCTTTACAAAATCTGGATTTTGTAAATGCACTGAACTGTACCGTTTGTCAAAAAACAACTGCTGCCATTGCCGCACCATCCCAAGATAGTTATTGTCCAGGAGCACGATCTTGACACCCACATTCCACTGTGCGCACATGCCCAACTCTTGAATAGTCATCTGAAATCCACCATCGCCAATAAAAGCGACAACTTGCTTCTTCGGTTTGGCATACTTTGCTCCGAATGCGGCTGGCAAACCAAAGCCCATCGTCCCAGCTCCACCAGAGCTAACCCACTGATTGGTATCCAAATAATTGTAGTAGCGTGCTGCCACCATCTGATGTTGTCCTACGTCTGTGCAGACAATTGCCTTTCCCTTAGTCTGGTCAGAGACTTCCTTTACCGCCATCCCCATTTTTATATCGCCACCTTTATTTGGAGCCATATCTTTTTTGATCACTTTTGATATTTCTTGCCTCTCATAGGCATCAAATTTTCTATACCAAGACTTATAAGACTTTTCTTCCACTAGAGGTGTCAGCGCACTCAAAATAGATTTTGCATCCCCTAAAAGCGGTAGGTCGACTTGGACATTCTTATTAATTTCTGAAGGGTCTATCTCTATATGTATTATTTTTGCCTGCTTCGCATAATAGTCAAGATTACCCGTCACACGATCATCAAAGCGCATTCCTATTGCTATAAGTAGATCACATTCATTGGTCATCTTATTAGGAGCAACATTCCCATGCATTCCGAGCATTCCTCTATTGAGTGGATGATCACTTGGTACACTTGACAATCCGTGTATAGTAGTACCTACAGGTATACCAGCCTTTTCGATAAACTTTTTGAAGATCTTTTGAGCCCCAGAAATCAGGATACCATGTCCCGCTAGTATAAATGGACGCTTAGCCGTATTGATCATGTTTGCAGCCTCTTGTAAGGTCGCTTTGTTCGGCTTTGACTCAATAGGATAGCTACGGATTTTATGCACTTTCTCGTATTCAAAATGAAGACTGTCTAGTTGAGCATCCTTCGTTATATCTATCACCACAGGGCCAGGTCTTCCGCTCTTAGCTATATAAAAGGCTTTTGCTAGGATAGTGGGTATCTCTTCGACTTTTGTGATTTGGTAGTTCCATTTGGTGATGGTGTTTGTACAGCCGATCACATCTATTTCTTGGAAAGCATCTGATCCTATTACAGAAGAATTTACTTGACCGGTAACACATACTAGAGGCGTGCTGTCAAGCATCGCATCAGCAATACCAGTGACTAGGTTGGTGGCACCTGGACCAGAAGTGGCAATGCACACAGCCGTATCACGGGTCACACGACTATAGCCTTCCGCAGCATGTATGGCACCTTGTTCATGTCGTGCCAAGATATGTTCTAGCCGATCTTCATAATAATATAATGCATCATAAACAGGCATAATGGCACCTCCAGGATAACCAAAAATTGTATCAATTCCTTCTGCTAGAAAGCACTCTAGAATTGCTGCTGCTCCAGTTATTTTATGCCGCTTTTTAGGCAAAGATTTTTTGCTTGCAGTACGTGTAGTTTTATTTTTCATGTTCATAATTAAAATTCATCAGTTACACATCCTTCGGATGCAGAAGACACTAGTTTTTGATATTTTTTCAGACTTCCTTTCAGATTCGGATAAGTAGGTGCAGTCCATTTTTGACGCCGATTTGTCAATATTTTTTCATCTACTAGTAAGTCTATTCTTCTATTTCTAATATCTATTTTTATGCTATCACCATTTTCTATGAGCGCAATGTTTCCGCCGACAGCAGCTTCTGGAGTGATGTGTCCGACGACAAATCCATGTGTACCACCAGAGAATCTTCCATCCGTTATTAATGCTACATCATTACCTAGACCCGCTCCCATAATAGCAGAGGTAGGTTTGAGCATTTCTGGCATTCCTGGCCCACCTTTAGGACCACAGTATCGGATGACTACGATATTCCCTTTGCCAATTTTGCCCTCAAGTATTTTTTCATTTGCTGCCGCTTCGCTGTTAAATACTTTTGCCGTTCCTTCAAAAAGCAAGCCTTCTTTTCCAGTTATTTTAGCGACAGATCCACCCTCCGCCAAATTGCCATAAAGTATCTGCAGGTGTCCTGTCTTTTTGATGGGTGTCTCTATCAGATGGATTACCTTTTGCGTAGCATCTAAGCTTGGAACATCTTGTAGATTTTCTGCTATAGTTTTGCCAGTAACCGTCATACAGCTTCCATCTAATAGATCTTGATCTAGCATATATTTCATCACTGCAGGTACACCACCTATCTCGTGTAAGTCATTCATGACAAACTTTCCACTTGGCTTTAAGTCTGCCAAAAATGGGGTACTATCACTTATTTTTTGAAAATCTTGCAGGTCCAATTTTACCTCAAATGCCTTGGCCATAGCGATCATATGGAGCACTGCATTGGTAGATCCTCCCAGCACCATGATTAGCTTTAGCGCATTTAAGAAGGAAGCACGAGTCACTATATCTTTTGGTTTGAGGTCTTGCTCTATGAGATACTGTATGTGTTTTCCTATACGGAGACACTCCTCATTTTTACCTCCGCTGATTGCCGGATTAGAAGACGAGTAGGGTAGACTCATTCCCAAAGCTTCTATCGCAGATGCCATTGTATTTGCGGTGTACATTCCGCCACAAGCTCCAGGACCTGGACACGCCTTTTTTATTATTTGTTCATATAAATCTTGATCAATCTGACCAGCTGCTTTTTGACCAGCAGCTTCAAATGCAGAAACCACATCTAACTTTTGTTCCAGATGACAACCTGGTTGAATAGTCCCTCCATAAACCAGTATTGCTGGTCTGTTCAGCCTACCGATTCCCATCATAGCACCAGGCATATTCTTATCGCAGCCGACTACGGTGATCAGCGCATCATACCATTGTGCGGAAACAACCGTCTCTATACTATCCGCAATGATATCTCGTGATGGTAATGAATGGTTCATGCCACTAGTGCCCATACTGATCCCGTCACTCACTCCTATAGTATGAAATATGAGTCCTATTTCGCCCACTTCTTGCACTCCAGATTTGACCGATTTGGCCAAGTCATTGAGATGCATATTGCATGGATTACCTTCCCATCCTGTACTTACGATTCCTACTTGAGCTTTATCGAAGTCCTCTTTCTCCAAGCCTATCGCATGCAACATAGCCTGCGAAGCGGGTTGTGAAGGATCCTTTGTAATAGTGCTGCTGTATTTGTTTTTCCTCACCTATAGTTATTTATAATAAAAAAAAGCCAGCCTCTACGTAGAGACTGGCTTTTTACTATTAATAAAATATCGAGTCTCTATTCAGGTTGCTGAATAATTATGACACAGATAATATTAATAATAATGCTGTTGTTTAACATGGTCCAAATATGGAGTTAATTTATTGAAATAACAAGTGTCTTAGGAATAAGTATTAAAAAATAATATACGTTAGATAGAGGCTAATGCTTGTTAGTTGATCTTTTGGGTGATATTATCTGGGTGTATCCCCCGCAGAAGAATGCGGCGGTCAGGCTCTACGTTTGTATTCAGCAGCTGCTAGCCTTATGAAGTATAGCACTATCTTGTCTCTTCTCGTTCCTCGGCGAGCCTGCGTTAGCACTTACTTCATAATAAGGCTATCAACTACTTCATATCACTGCGATCCTTTACACGAAAAGTGGTTTAAACTAAAAGATTGATACAATAATACAGAAAAATTATGTGTATATCACTTACTCTCCCCAACGATAAGACAACTTCAACCCCGGCTCAAATTGTGTGATAACACTGTCGTAGTTTTCGTATATAATTTCTTGTGGGCTCAGTTCTACCAGTCTTTCTAATCCCTCGAAGGCTTTGGATTGGTGCCATTTGTATCTACCAAATACGGTGATGGTTAACGCCTTTGTAATACCAATGTCAAACCCAACACCAGCGGATAAAAGTAGTCTTAAGTTATTTTCCTCTACTTCATTAGCTGTACCATCAAAAGCTATATTTGAAGTGTGCTGAATATAGCTTATTCCAGGTCCAGCCATTAGGTAAAAACCTTTGTTAAAGAAGCTACCATCCTTACCCCAAGTAGGGCAGTTACAATCACCCTCCATATCAAAAATATAAATCTGGGTATTGAAAGCAAATGCTATAATACTTAGCTCCGATTCCATGGTATTGGCCTCTAGAGTTCTCCCTATAAATTTATTGTCAAACGTTCCATAGGATATTTCTGGAAGAAATTCTACCCTAAAATCTGGTAGCCTAAACCAATACTCTAAGCCAACCGTATAGCCAGCAGAATTATAAGTCATGCTGCCCTCATTATTGAGCACATCCTCCCAGCCTGCTGTCTTGATAGAAGAATAAGCGCCCGTGATGCCTATTTGGGCAAACAGTCCAAAGCTTAGACTTACAAATAATAAAGTAAAAAGAATGTTTTTCATAATGTAGTTTTCTTAATAGTGTAACTAAAAGCAAGAACTATTATTGCAATGTAAAAATAATATATATTATGAGTTGTATATCTTGTCAAGAACATTTTATTGCTTTTGAACTTGCCGTAACAGGCGAGCCGTTTTAGGCGGAGCATTGCAAGCGGAGCGCGCGAGAGACAAGCGATAGTAGTGGCATCCCGTTTTTTTGCTTTTCGCAAAACAACGGGATATAACGGATAGCGCGGTCACGTCCAGTAGCTGAGACGTTGCACGGCAACGTCTCTGCTACTGGATCGTGATGGCCCCAAATAGATGAAATAAAAGATAATATGCTGATAATCATCAATAGAGAAAAATGGATTATGGCTACAAATAACGTATCTTTGCAGTTCAATATCAGATAATTTTGAAGACAAAAAGTAAGCAAAAGACGAAAGTAAAAGTCATCACCTTGGGCTGTTCTAAAAACCTAGTTGACTCGGAAAATATCATTACGCAGCTGAAAGGAAATGATATAGAGGCAGAGCATGAGGGTCAGCTCGATGACTCCAATGTGGTCGTGATAAATACTTGTGGTTTTATTGATCGAGCGAAGGAAGAATCGGTGAATACGATCCTGCAATATGCGGATGTGAAGGCACAAGGTGGTATCGATAAGCTGTACGTGACGGGATGTCTTTCGGAGCGTTATAAAAATGATCTGGAAGCGGAAATACCAGAAGTGGATGCCTATTTTGGGACGATGGAGTTACCAGGTTTGCTGGCTAAATTTAATGCGGATTACAAACATGAGTTGATCGGGGAAAGGGTAATCACCACGCCGCAGCACTATGCTTTTTTGAAAATATCAGAAGGCTGTAACCGTACTTGTTCTTTTTGTGCGATACCACTGATGCGTGGCAAGCACGTGTCCAAATCTATCGAAGACTTAGTAAAAGAAGCCAAAAACTTAGCTAAATATGGAGTGAAAGAATTGATGCTGATTGCTCAAGAACTCACTTACTATGGCTTGGATATTTATAAGGAAAGACAGTTGCCACAGTTATTAGAGGCGTTGTCAGCGGTGGAAGGCATAGAATGGATACGGCTGCACTATGCTTATCCGAGTAAATTTCCACGAGAGATTTTTACTGCTATGGCAAATCATAAGGAGGTCTGTAACTACTTAGATATACCGCTACAACATGCTGACAATGATGTGCTAAAACGGATGCGTCGACAGATCACTGTAGAAGAAACGGAGGCGCTGATAAATCATGCTAGGGAGGTCGTTCCTGGTATCGCTATACGTACAACTATGTTGGTCGGATATCCAGGAGAAACGGAGGATGAGTTTCAAAATATGTTAGACTTTGTACAGCGTATGCGTTTTGAACGCTTGGGTGTATTTCAGTATTCGCATGAAGAAGGAACCAGTGCGTATGAGGTAGAGGACGATGTACCTGAGCAAATAAAACAAGAACGTGCAAGGAGATTGATGGAGGTACAAGAACTGATAAGTCTAGAACTCAATCAGGCAAAAATCGGCGAATTATATAAAGTATTGGTTGACAAAAAAGAGGGTGATTATTTTTATGCGCGTTCAGAATTTGACTCGCCAGAAGTAGATAATGAGGTACTGATAGATGCCCGCAAGCACTTTTTGAGAGTCGGGGACTTTGCTGAGGTGAAAGTTGTAGAAGCTACAGAGTTTGACCTTTATGCGGAGCCAGTAAGTGAGTAGTGATTTACTTAACAATTACTAGTTTGCGCGTAACATCCAGACTCCTGCCAGTCAACTTCAGAATGTATATGCCAGAAGCTAAATTCTCTATAAATGGAAGACTTACTTTATCTTCCATGATGGCTCCCAAGCTGTATTGATAGATCAATTGCCCAGCCATATTGAACATGGTCGCCTTCACATTTTGTTTTTCTGCGATCCTAATTGATATCTCATTATTGCTATTGAAAGGATTTGGTATTTGCACGGCTTCTGCAGACGCAACGCTTGGATTGCCTGCTATCACTGGGGAATTCATATTTAAAAAAAGTGAAAAACCATCGTGGTCACTAGCTCTAAAAGGTACATCTTGATCCAGCATAGCATCTGGATAATCACAGTTGCCTCTCCCAAATTGGAAATTACTAACCTCGAAATCGGTAAACTCCGAGACTAAGCAATGGTCAAGCATCTGAGCATTTCCTCTAAATACAAAACTGTACCGATCCTGCTCGGCTGGAACGGTTGCAGATATATTTAAAAGTGGAATTATACCTTGTGGCTGTACTGGAAATTCTGCGTCCAAGGTGGGTGTACCTGCAATCTGATTGACTACATCTACGTAGCCATCAGAAAACTGAAAGGCATTGAAATCACCTACCACTATGATATTTTTATTTTCGTCTTGAAGTCTTTTTACCATCTCGCTGACGGAGATGGATTGGAGGCTCCGTTTCCGTTTTACGAAACCAGAATTGTTTCCCGTTATCCCACTAAGTGAGCGCTGGTGAAGGTTTAGAATGCTTAAATTTTGAGTACCCAAAGCAGTGTTAACCTTCCCTTCTAATAGTAAGGGCGGACGGTCGTGTAAGCTCCCTCCTTCGAAAGAAAGATTTTTCCCGAGGGCCTCTAATTTTTGTACTGTGAAAGTGTTTCTAATCAAATAACCGTTGTTTAGAAATAGGTTTGCATTTTCTGTGAGTGGCGTGTATTCTTCTCCACTAAGCGAACTCAATCTTTCGGCCAAGTCCTCAAATTCTTGTTGACCAGTTACTTCTTGGAGCGCTATCACATCTGGCAAAGCCAACTGAGAAATTATGTAATTGGAAATTTTATTTAGTCGCAGTTGGTAATCAGAACTTTCCTCCGAAAGAAAGAGGGTGTTGAAGCAAGCTACGTTGAACTCTTCTTCATTTGGAATGGTCGGAATTGAAGGTTGTTCCTCTTCTACCACAATGTAGGCAATAGGGTAGATGGCATAATTAAATTCTTCTTCAACGATAATACCCGTGCCAGTAATTTTCATGTTGGCGTGTAAAGATTCATTAGCGGCTAGTCCTAAACCATTCGGAACTATATAGAATACTTCAGGATTTCCATCCCATACAGGAAGATTTAATATGCCTGGAAATTTGATACCAGGTTCTCTTAAGGGACGTTGATCAGAACCACTAACATACGCTAAGTCACCTCCCTCAGAGGGTGCTACAATTGCAAGGTTAGTAAATGATACGAGCTGCCCTTCAACTGATTCTAAAGCGTGAACATTGCGTATCTGACTGCCTGGAAATTCATTGTTAATCTGTACTGCCGGTATGGCTAACTGCTGCTGAGCGATCAAGCTGATAGATTGGGCATCGATGACCGTATTGTTATCCTTTTCTCTGACAATCCCTTCAATGGTCACTTCATCATTAACGGAGAAATTTTCTGCTGCAGACCATATTACCATGATGCCTGCGGAGGTAGTAGGATCGCCGTCATCTACTTTAGGTTGAACGAATAACATATCCCGATGCGTAGCTGTGACGACTACATCTTTAAGTCTAATAAAGTCATTGAGTAGGGGAGACGTTCGCCCATTTCCTTGAATATTACCAATAGAACTGGATGTCTGAGAATAGCCTTGACATAAGATAAATACAATAAATATTGATAATGAAAGGGTGAATTTCAATTGTTTTGATAGTTTTAATGCTGCCACGGAGGCCATATGGGCTTTGAGTGTAGAATAAATAATGGCGTAAAATTAAACAATTCTTGATAACATCTATTTCATTTTTATGAGCTATTCAGACAACTCCATATTTTCAAAGGCATTAAATCCTTTTGTACAGGTTATCATCGTTTTAAGTACTTTTCTAGGTTTATTGGCGATAGCGAATGTTTTGGAGATAATTGGGATCACGACCCTTGATCCTGCATTTGCTTGGACTTTGGCAGCGGCTTTCTTGTTATTCTTTGCAGTATTCAATAGCGTATTCAGTCTTTCCGCTACAAATGATAATGCTTATTGGGTAAAATCGTTTATTAGTTTCGCTGTTTATGCTGCTATGTCTGGCTTAGTTGCTTATTTCGTTGCGGGAATAAGCATAGAGGAGATAGGTCCATATAGATGGATATATACCGTTATCACTTTCGTGTATTTGGTATTTATTAGCATTATCGGATTTATGAAAAAGATCGTACAGTTCGCTCAGAGAGAGGAATGGACAAAGCCTATGAGAAGATCAAAAAATAAAAAATAACAACGCTGGCAAAATTAGAATAGCTAAACTATTCTGCGTCTTTTCATGGAATTATAATGCCGTTGTTGTTATTTTTATTTGTAGCGTAGTTTTAGTCACGCAGCTTTAGTATTTAATATTTTGAAGTATTGGATCTGGTTTATCTGAAACCGATACCTCTTCTTCGTTGATTTTCATTTTCCATTAATTGAAAACCTTCAACATCTGTTTTCTGAATAGTATGTATCAGCATCCAATCTCTATCATCCGTAGGGACATCTGCCATTCTAAGATTTTGTCTCTTGATAGCTTCATTAATGATTTTTCTCATCGTACGCGCATTACCAAAGTACTTATGCTTGCCAAGGATTAGCTTACCAATATAGTCTACCAAGTGGCTTTCTGCCTCTTCGTCTAGCTTAAGTTGTTCTTTATCAAGCATCATCTTAGCTATGAGCAGCAGCTCTTCAGCGGTATAATCTTTGAAAGTAAATGACTTGTCAAATCGAGACATGAGCCCTGGATTAGCTTCTATAAAAACATTCATTTCTTGAGGATATCCAGCGACAATTACCATGATCTCTCCACGATGATCTTCCATCTTCTTGAGTAATGTTTCTATTGCTTCGCGACCAAAGTCGGAGGCACCGTCTTTCACTAAAGAATATGCTTCATCGATGAACAGACCTCCACCCATAGCTTTATCAATTAGCTCGCTAGTCTTAATGGCTGTCTGTCCGACATAGCCAGCTACTAGTGATTTTCGATCACACTCTATCAGGTGTCCTCTCTCTAGGATACCAAGTGCTTTGTAAAGCTGTACTAGAATTCTGGCAACGGTGGTCTTACCAGTTCCAGGATTTCCTTTGAATACAGTATGAATAGAGAATGCTCTGCGGACGTCTCTGCCGATGTCTTTGTAGTACCTAACGAGCTTGACCATTTCATCTACTTCTTGCTTAAGTTCGGACAAGCCTACTAAGTCATGCAATTGAGATAATGAAGACTGCAATAGTTCTTCATCGATCGGCATTTCTACATAGTTGTGATTATTCTGATCAAAGAATTTTTCCATATCCTTTGTAGTCAAAGTCGATATTTCAGATTCTTCTAAGCCGTCGATATCGATGGTAGTAGCCATCAGTCGCAAAGCCATATTTTGCTTTGCTTCCTCTATAAGCCCATTGATAAATCTAGCATTACCAAACTGGTCATCTCTGTTTCTGTAAATTTCAAAGATGCGCTTATTGATAAATTTCTTTGCTTCCATATCTATCACAACACCTCTGCGTGATGCAGTGTAGTCAGAAATTTCCATCAGTTCGTCTGGTGTATAATCTGGGAACGTGATGATATGTTTTATTCTTGAATTTAAACCAGGATTACTGTCTAGGAAATTTTGCATTTCTTTTGGATAACCAGCACAAATGATAGCGATATCGCCTTCACCATCTGACATTTCCTTTAGTAATACTTCGATTACTTCTCTACCAAAATCTTTACCATCGTTACCGCGGTTGGTTAGCGAATAAGCTTCATCTACAAATAGAATTCCACCTCTGGCTTTCTCTATGGCTTTCTTTACTTTAGGTGCTGTCTGACCGATGAATTCACCCACTAAGTCAGCTCTTCCTACTTCAAAAACTTTTCCATGAGAAAGTAGACCAAGCGAGTTATATATTTTTCCTAGCAAATGTGCTACAGATGTTTTACCTGTTCCTGGATTTCCTTTAAAGATGCTGTGAAGATTAAATTGTTGATCATCTTCAAGTCCTTTATCTCTTCTTATTTTTAGAAATTTAAGGTAAGTGGCCAACTCATTGATCTGTGCTTTTACAGTACGCAAACCAATTAATTGCTCCAATTCTAACTTAGCTTCATCAAAGGTGATAGGCTGAGGTGTGAGTACACTTTTTGCTGCCTTCAGCGTTTTTACTGTATTATAGTTTAGCGAACCGTCATTGGTTTCATCTACATCTCCAACACCAAATGGAACCACTGCAATTACCTGGTCCATGAAAATTACCTCAAGTGTATAATTGTCCCGATACCAGTATCCTATATTGTCGGACCCATAACCGGTATCAAGAATAATCTCGCCTTTATGTTGCTTGATTTCTCTAAAGTATGACATAAAAGCCTTGTGCTGACCTGCGTCATTATAAAAATTAAAATGTAGCTCTAGTGGAAAGTATTCATGCTGGTATTTATTTTCTAGGCAAAGTTCCACGTTAATGTACCTGGTGTTTTGCGCCGAAAAAGATTTCAGATAAATTCTTTTATCGATAGCTAATCCATCTCTAGCACTTTCGAAAAGCTTGATAGATTTTGTCTCGAAATATTTATTTTGATCTGGAAGAACAAATCCTCCATCCACTATATAGAAATCTATTTCTCCAATCTTTGTTGTATTTAGAAATACTTCCCAACCATATCTTCCTCGCTTCCACCAGCCTGGTTCTGGAGTACCCCAACCTTCTCTAACATAGATAATATTTTTGTCTTTGCTGATCTTTACCTTCTTATCTAAGGAGCAAAGTTTCTCTTGAGTATCCTTATTAGTACATACAAACCTAAGCGTAGTTTCCCAATCGGTTTCATCAAATAGTTTATTGTAAAATGAAAGCTCACAGTATAAATACCTAGCCTCATGTTCATCATAAACTACTCTATACTTTTTTTGATTGTGGAACAGATTTTCCTTGGAGCCAAAAACTTTTAAGTCTTTAACCTTGTAGTAGAGTCCAGCTTTATCTTCATTATCGTTCAATATCATATCAAGTTTGCTTAGGAGATTTGTTATCCAATTACAGTTTGTAAAAGAAAAATTCTTGCCAAACTGGAGGTTCAAAACAAACGGGAGCGTTGTTATTTTTATATGATATTTATTGCACGGATAGGGAAGTGATACTCTATTTTATACGTAGTTGAAGAAAATGTAATGTATGGATTACGACTGTAATTTAGACAAGGGGAAGGAGACTTCGGCCTAATTCCTAACAATGAAATCACGTTTAAAACAATGTAAATACGTAAAAAAGCCAATTCTAGCGTCTATCCGCGATAAGAGCCAAGGCTGTCAAGTTCCTCAATTTCCTTTGCTGCTTTTTTAGCTTTCTTTTGTTCGTGATTGGACTCATAAATACAGTAATTTTGATAACGGGTAACATCAGATTCCTCCCAAATATCTTTACCAATATTGCACATCAACACCATGTCCTGATAAATCTTGTTGCCTACCTCAACCCTTCTTTCTACCGCAATATCTCGATCAGAGACACGATCCTGTTGAATATTTTTAGCATTTTCAAAAGCCTCATAGGCCTTTACTACCTTTGAGATGACCTTCTCATTGATACCTACATCTGCGAGAAAGTCAATCTGCTGCCGTGCAACCCTTGCTACACGTCTTCCGCAAAATAAGAGTTGTGCATCAGTCATATCGCCTAATTTGGCAGTTCCGAATTTACGATATCGGCCGCTTTTGTTATGAAACTTCACTTGCACTCTAGTCATCAAGCTGCGGATGGCTGTTCTTAGCTTATCAGCTGCGTCATATTTTTTTTGAGTGACAATCATTTGGTCACCCACGACCTCGTCATCATTTTGCAGTTCTTTAAAGAGCGCACACTTTGCTTGGAGGGCCTGCATTTTCGCTTTGTCATAACCATATTCCGCAAATTTTTTATGGTCTCGTTTAGCATCGTTTAGTCGAGCCATACATTGTAGATAAAGGTCAGCGTCAGGAAAGTTGTACACACGGTTTTCAGGTTGCTTTTTCATTGTCAATAATTTATTAGTGCTAAGATATGGAGAGTTTAATCATTATAAAAATTTGAAATATGTTAATATATTTTACTCCGTTGTAATTTTCTTATCTAAAATTTATAGTAGGGTTATTATGAAAATTTGAATCAGATTATTTCCACTTATTTGTAATTTTCTCAGGTCCAGGTTCTGAGGTTGATATTCCCATTTTAATTGGCAGGTGTGTTTAGGTATTGTCCAGATTTACTGAAGTGTTGTCTTGTTAATGCATCTATTAAACGGCTTAAATCCCAAGCACCTTAGTTTGATCAATTTTGTAGCCTGTATTGTCGCTGATACATTTTATGCTATTATTTCAGATTGCTTTTTGGGTGAGCTCTAGCCACCCGCTTAAAAGCTACTGTCTAAGCTGGGCTATGCATAACTGCACTGCGTTACGGTCACCGCATTCTTTATAATTGAGATAATAGATTATTTGGAGAATATTGTACTAATTGATAGATTCTTATGTTGGGGTGACGGCTCATCCTTCGCCTTATTTCTATCCCTCTCACGGTCCGTACACATTTGCTACTACTTATCCTTTTTTACTTAAATATTAATAATTTATACTCATTTGTAATTTTCTGGTTGAGTATATGCTTTAACATTTGTTTATAATAGAAAATTACTGTGCCAATTGGCTAACAAGAAGATTTTTCGCGTGACGCAATCCACTTAGTAACTTTATGGAGCAAAGTCAATTTTCCATTTTTTGTTATTGTATAAAAAATGCACTATTTCGTGATAGACCCAATGCTTCAGCTTATATTCCTAAGAACTATAAGCTGTGCAAGCATAAGGATATAATCAAAACTGACTATCCGCATTTTGTACACTAAAAAATTTTACAGATATTTCAAATTCAAGGTCCTGAAAGGCTTGCCCCGCCTTTTTTGCGGGGGACGTCATGTAACAGCGAGGGGTTTTTAACCCCTCGTAGATTGCCACCCCTTTTCAAGTCCTGTAATGCTTGCCCCGTCTTT